>ENA-UOUL01000927-UOUL01000927.1-bioreactor-metagenome-genome-assembly--contig:-NODE-927-length-46085-cov-8.529582_pt1 | contig 46085 bp, 33 predicted proteins | sample MGYA00249838_ERZ747220 | MGnify/ENA primary metagenome ERZ747220 (study PRJEB28778, sample SAMN05720191) | bioreactor metagenome | isolation source: Anaerobic biogas reactor | place: USA:Washington... | reverse complement strand
TCCTCCTCTTCACTCTTTTCTTGCATTTAGAAAACAAATTGTTGGCAACAACTGATTTCATGCCGAAGTATAGTAAATCTCTGTTCCCCTGGTAATGTGATTAACTCCCGCTCCAGCATTTGAAAATATCCCTAATTTTTTGTTTCACCTCCACTCCCAGAAAATTAAATCTTCGGTTCTCCGCTAAGGATTTCTTTGACCTGTTCCTCGTTCAAGGTTTTACTGTAAAACTTCTTATAATAATCTATAATCTCTTGCTCTAAATTCAGATCTTTAAAGGTTTCTGGGTAGAAGGTTTTGGCTGCCCACATAATCGCCAAAGGTTGTTCCGCAGTACGGTGAGCCCAAACATGAGCTCCCATCGGAGTGGGATAAACTCGTTTGTTGGCTACTGCGCTAATTTTTTGGAAGCGAGGATCTTCATTGATTAATTTCAAATCCTCCGGAGTGCTAACAACAATTACTTCCGGATCCCATTTCAACAAATGCTCCATAGAAAAGGCTAATTGCTGCCCACCCCGGTCAGCTTTGGCCACGCTTTGCCCTCCCGCTGTTTCAATCCACCAATCGGATATTTCATGGGGTGCGGTCATACTCTGCATATTGGCATACAAAACCCGAGGTCTTTTTTCTTGGGGTATAGCCGATACTGCTTTACCTATCCCTGCTACCGTTTCATCAAAGTATTTTATATATTCACTGGCCAGAGTTTCTTTGTTGAGTACTTTCCCTACCAAAGCAATGGTCTGCTTTACATCCTCGGGTTCAGTCCAGGATAAAAACACAGCATTCATATTGGCATTATAAATGGATGCAGCCATCTGTTCATCCATAGTAAACACAACATCCGGTTCCAATTTTACCAATTCCTCTATATTAGGTTCTGTTCGCGATTCCTGAATAGTAGGCATATTGGCTAAATGGGGCGCAAACACTGTCTGGTATTTCCAACGTTCGCTCTTAGCAAATCCAGGTAATCCGTTGACTATTTTATCTCCCTCTCCCATAGTAAAAATAAAGGTGTTGATTACTGGTACCGGTCCAACCGCCGCTATACGGTTAATTTCTACCGGAAGAGTCACCTCTCGGTCTGCCATATCAACAATCAACCGGGTAGTCGGGGTTGTATCCGCCGCTTTTTCCTTGCCGCAGCCTGCTATAATCATGCAACCGATGAGTAACAGGGTAACTATTGCCAAAGTAAAACCGATATATTTCTTTTTCATGTTTTCTCCTCCCTTTCATCAAAATATTTGAAAAACAGAATAGTCAAATGCAAATGCCTTCATTATAATATCCTCAATAATAAGTTTATTTTGGATTTTGGGTGGGAAGCCCAGTCTATAATATGTATAGACTTTAATTATCTTTTCGGGGATAAAGGGTTATCTTATCCGCACAACGGCCGTAAAAGTGATAACCAGCCCCGGCCTCACCCAAAATATCCAGGAGTTGGTCGGCATCAGTTACCAGAACACCTCCTACAGAACTAACACCCCGATCAAACAAAGGCCCGGGCAATATACTAGCCGATGGCCCCACTACTATGAATTGAGCATCTGGCCGTGCGGCCTTAAGGAGTTCTTCCAGACTATCGTTAATCAAAGTGGTTCCGGTGCTGACAATTATATCCGCCCAGGGCAATGTCTCCGCCGCCTTTTCCGGGGGGCAAAAATAAGGTATTTCTTCGGGTTTCAAGGTAGAGATATCCATCTCCAGAACACGGTAGGATACCTCCCCGGTTTTTAACTTTTTTAGCAGGGGACCCAGGGCCCCGACTACAGCAACATTTTTATCTCGGGAAAAAACCATATCCAAAGGGTCCGTGTTTCGTTTGATTACATAATCCTGAGGTGGATCATTTACCCAGGAAGTAGCAGATAGGGCACTTAAAATAGCAATAGACAGGGCTTTTTTCAATGCCGTATCTCCTTCCCGAATGGCTTCCTCTGCTATTTCCAAAGCTCGACGACCTTTTAACATGCCTGCGCGGGGCATGCGCCCGGTAGAACTGGAACAGCAAACAGCATCGGGCATCACCTTAATTGGGGTGGCGCAAATTCCTCCCTGGCCGTTGCTCAGTTTTACTCCGGTAAAAAAGACACCGATAACCACCCGTTCAATGGTCAACTCGTACACCGACTCTCCCAATAATACTTTTAACTGATTTAACACCTCCTCCAAAATAGATTCCTGCCGCTTAACGATCATATTCATTTCCTTCCGCCTTTCTAGAACTGCATCGTTAAAAAACATAAACATCAGCAATTTGTCCCTGGGATAATCCTTTTTCCAAATCCTTTATCCATATATAACCATGGGCCTGGGAAATAGCGCCGGTTTGCGCCGGATTTTCTGGAGCAGCCGTTTTAGCCCTGATAAAACCTTCCCGTTTTTCTAGTTGCACCAATAAATGAGTGAAGAGGGATGGGCGCATGTCAAAATCGACTACAGCCGTAATCACATCTGTCTCCTCGCAAGCTGTCAGACGATGCCATAGTTTTTCCACTACTATCTTAAAAAGGATTACTGGAGCAATAGGATGTCCCGGCAAACCAAAAACCGGTTTTCCCATACATTCACCTACAATTAAAGGCCGGCCAGGTCTAATACTTACCCCTTGAATAAAAACCCCTTCGCCAGGCAGACTATTGATAGCCTGGGCTGTAAAATCCCGAATACCCACCGAACAGCCTCCCGAAATCAAGACCATATCGGCGCATTTTACCGCATTTTCCAGCTCCTTCCGGTATAATTCCCCATCGTCTTTGACCAATACCCGCCGGACCACCTCGCCCCCAGCCCTGGTAATGAAAGCTTGCAAGGCGTAGGAATTGCTATCTCTTATCTGTCCAACAGCAGGTTCCTGTCCGATATCCACCAGTTCATCCCCGGTAGAAATAATAGCGAAACGGGGCCGGGCAAAAACCTTCACCCGATAGATGCCGGCAGCAACCAGGGCAGCAACATGACGGGGATTTAGTTTTTCTCCCTGTTTGATGATGACTTGACCAGTCTTTAAGTCATCACCCTGCAGGATAATACGCTCTCCGGCAATAACCGGTTTGAATAATAGAACAGAATTATTCTCTTGAATTTTTGTCTGCTCCACCATGATAACTGCATCAGCACCGGCTGGAATCATACTACCGGTAGAAACATAGGCACATTGTCCTTCTTTAACTTCCATATTGGCCTTTTCTCCAGGGGGAACTTCTCCTAAAAAACTCAGTGATACCGGGGTTTCATTACCAGCCGTCTGAGTATTGTCAGCCAGTACGGCATAGCCATCACACATGGATCGGGAGAATTCTGGAACATTGCCCGGAGAGAGAACATCCTCAGCCATTATCCGGTCAACAGCCTCCCAAACATCTACTTCTACATGCTCCAGCGGGAGTTCTCTAAATTTCTTCCAGATAAGTTCATTGGCTGCTTCAAGCGAAAGCATATTCGTTTCTCCTTTCCATTGATTGCATGGGTTGTAACGTGAAGTTCCTGGAAGGGATACAAACCCGCAATTCCTGATTCATGCGATTTTTGACCGTTACGATATCTACATCTATCCCGTATAGTGTTTTTAATCTTTCCGCAGTTATGGTTTCACCCGGAGTACCACTATGCAGTATTTTTCCTTCATTCAATAGCACCGCCCGGTTGGAATAGATGAAAGCATGCTCGGGAAAATGACAGGACATTAAAACCGCTATATTCATTCCTGCCAACTGCTTAACATGGCTCAAAACCTTGATTTGATTACCAAAATCCAGACTGGCAGTGGGCTCGTCCATAATGAGTATCCTGGGTTCCTGCGCCAGAGCGCGGGCAATCAGAACCAACTGCCTTTCCCCGCCGCTTATCTCCGTGTAAACGCGGTCACGCAGGTAGGAGATATTCAACATATCCAAAGCCCGTTCAGCGATTTTTACATCTTGGGGTGAGGGTGAAGAAAATGGCTTGATATGGGCTGTCCGTCCCATCAAAACCACATCCAACACCTCAAAAGGAAAGGGCGGGGTATGCATCTGCGGAATATAGCCAATTACCCTGGCAATCTGAGCAGAAGTCCAATTCTTGATGTTCTTTCCGTCTAATAAAATCTCCCCTCCTTGAACTGGTAAAAGACCCAGTATGGTTTTTATTAGAGTAGTTTTTCCACAACCATTGGCCCCTAAAAGGCCAACTACTTCCCCCACTTTAAGTCTGAGAGAAATACTGTCAACTACTCTCCTTTGCCCGTATCCACAGCTCAAGTTCCTAAATTCCAATTCCATTTCAATACCCCCAAATCTATTTCCATCCCCATTTACTGTTCAATAGCAGATATAAAAAGAACGGTACCCCTATAAGTGCCGTTAAGATTCCCAACGGGATCTCCATACTAGCCAGCAGGCGGGCCAGGTCATCAACCAGCAATAAATAAGCACCACCCAACAAAATAGAAGCCGGCAACAGTACCCGGTAGTTGGGGCCGACAATCATTCGTGCCAAATGTGGTATAACAAGGCCTACCCAGCCAATCATGCCGCTTATAGATACAGCTGCTGCCGTCATCAAAGTACAGCAGATAATAACTATGGTTTTCATTACGCCAGTATTGATACCCAGTACCCGAGCCTCTTCTTCCCCCATAGCCAGAACATTGAGGCGCCAGCGCAAAAGATAAAGCAGAATACAACCGAAGAGTATTGGAGTTAATACCATATATACATCCCGTGAAGTAATTGAAGCCAAACTTCCCATAAGCCAGAAGGTTATAGCCGGAAGCTTGTCATAGGGGTCGGCAATATATTTAATACAGGAGATGGCAGCACTGAAAAGGGAGCCAATCATAATACCTGATAGAACCAAAGCCAGCATAGGATCATGGCGAATCCGCAGGCTAATCCCGTAGGTTAAGCCAACTGCCAGTAGGCCACCAACAAATGCCATCAATTGAATTCCCAGCATACTAAATGAGAAGTATATGGCCAGAGCAGCTCCGAAACCAGCACCGGCTGAAGCTCCTAGTATATCCGGTGAAACCAGAGGGTTTTTAAACATTCCCTGGTAGGCTGCTCCGGCAGTAGATAATGCCGCCCCCACCAATATGGCAGCAAAAATACGGGGTAAGCGTACTTGAAATATTACCGTCTCCACAGTGGCATTCCAGTGAGCCTCTAAAGGAAATACCCGTGAGGCCAATACCTCCAATAACTGTCCCGGTGGTACCGGATATCGACCCAGAGCAAAGGAAAGGATAAAAATGAGTATGAGCGTAGATAATAAAATAAGGATTTTCCAGCCAGCATCTCTTTGTGATTTTACTTCGGCGATTTTTTCTTTGATAATTGTTTCCACCTGTAACCCCTTTCAATAGTGCCTATATTCAGTTGGCCCATTCTATATTAAATTCACTTCATTGCTGTTTAAGATGGCAGAAAAAAACCAGCATTGAGAGTTGATGCTGGTTTTGTATATATTAAGGTAAATCCAATCTCTCAATTTATAATACCCTGACGATAGTAGCAGTAACTGCTAACTCTATAGCCGGATATATCATATCTTTTTCTATATATGGGTAATACAGCCTATACGGGAAATACAGCCGTTTTTTCAGCTATTCCCTAGGGATTGATTAAACAAATCCCTTCATCTATCCATCTCGGATTAAGTCTTAAGGATAAAGGGCCAGCAACATTAACGTATGGGCTTGGTAGTATGCATTGCTTCAGTTTACTTTAGTTTTGTTCAATTTGTTTTTTGTCCAATTTTATTTTGTTTCCTGTTAGTTCTTGTTTGTCGATGTTGATATTTGATTAATTCTATAATGATTTATATATTCCTGCCGAAGAATAAATAATTTTTATGGTTAAAACTGCACAATTAGGGGGTAATTACATTATCAACCAATGCCTGGTGCTTGAATTAACTCCTGGAATCAATCTGAAGATACTATGGTTTTATTCAGGAGGGATTAATCGTGTTGGGAAGCAGGGCAAGATATGTACAAGGTGAAGATTATCAAACAGAAACTTTTAAGCATCGGAAGAAACTGCGGAGCAGTTTCAACACAGCGCTGCAACGAAGCGGGGGATTAGAACCCGCTACCTGTTTTGTTAATAGAAACCCAACCGTTTAAAGCAGCGGGGGACATATTTCACCTCGTTATATTATCCTACTTCAACTCATACAGCAGATTCTCATTCAATGATAAGAGCCACGCTTGTAAATACCCGAATAAAAAAAGGGGACATACGAATGTCCCCGATTAGTTAAGCCGTCATATGAAAATATCTCAATCGTTGTGTTGGTTAAACAACCGGCCTTCCGAAAATCCTGGGAAGTACTTGTTTTACGGTATATAATCAGAAGCGGTATCGATAATAATTGTATTGGCGTATTCGTCCCAGATTACAGCAAAGTTGATTGCCTGGCCCAAATCGCGCAACTTGTAGTAATTGTTCCCATTGATATTGTAAGCAACGAAGCTGGCCGCCTGGTCATTTATATATAGCGCTGCGTTTGTTGCCACGGCTTCTTTACTCCCCATAACTCCTGACTTCGCCAGTTCTCCCCCCAAAGCAGAGTAGGGCTTCAGGGTATATATATTGATGGCATTCTTGCCTCCGTCCCATGCCACCTCAAATTGTTTGCCGCTGTTGTTTAAGGCCATGGCCAGGTCACGCAATTTGTAGTAATTGTTCCCATTGATATTATAAGCTTCAATGTCTACATAGCCGCCATCTATACTAAGATTTGCGGTGGTGGATATCGCCTTTATAGCTCTATTACCTGTACTGGTAATATTACTTGATATATTATTTGTTGTCCTTCCTACAAAAGCCAGGCCGTTATTAATATCCCGTCCGGCCATGGAAACCCCGGCTGAGGCGTAATATAACGCTATGGAATAGCCTCCATCAAGGCACATAGCATTCACAAGTCCCATACTCTGACAGGCTGCCGCCGCTTTTTTTAGCGTTGCCCCATCCATGTTTCCCATAATGATCCTCCCGTCAGCCGTAGCACCAATAAAAGAGCGAGGGCTGCTGCTGGTATTTATTTTGGCTTCAAAAAAACCTTCTTCTTCGCCGCTTGCTGTAACATTGCCATTAATAATCAGGCTTGGCCCGGCTCCTATAGCACATTGGACTTCTTCCCAATCACTGGAATTGGTAAAGGTAGATTTAATTATAACTTCGTAATATACTTCATCGCCTACTTTATAGCGCTCATCGACCAAATAGGAACTTGCTCCATTGTAAACGATTGCAAATCCATTTTCCGGTATATTAAAACTGGAAGTTGTAATAGAGCTGACATGGCCATTGCTTACTATAACGCCTTTGGCACCAGGAGCCAGGTTTACCGTTGTAGCATATTCAGGAGTAAAAATAGTTATAGCTTCCGCTTCCGTGCTGGGGTGATTAATTCTCCAAGGAATAGCCCGGTATTCTCCATTGATATATCCTGCAAATTCAAAAGATAAGCGGTCAACCAGTAGCTTACCGGAAGAAGTTATCCCCACAACAGCCCCACTTTGGCTTATGTGCAACACCTTACCATCCTTAATGATTGTACCCCAGGGGACTGGAGTACCCCCGTAAGCTTCAAAATAGGTTCCATTGATTGCCGCAAAAGCTCCCGCTTTCTTGGCCATGCTAGCCAGTGATTCCGTTGCGCAGATTTGATTCTGCGCATTGAGTACTCGCGGCTGAATATTCTTATCCTTCATATCAAGCGTTACATATTTAACGCCAACGCCGTTTATCTTTTCGCTTTTGTAGGCGTCAGATGACGCAGCAAAAACTTGATTGACGCAACAACAAGATAAAATCAGCGTCATAACAATGATTCCCAAGGTCCATTTGCAAAACTTCATGTATACTGCCTCCAAAAAATAAGAATGATAAGCCCCGGGAAAAGACGATAGCTTTTTCCCGGGTTAAGACAATGATTAACTCACCTAAATTGTACCAATGCAACCTGAATTATTCAAGAACTTCGCCCGGTTTTAGATGATACGGTGAAATTTAGTAAGCTGGTATTGGCAATAATTATACTATATTAAAAGTTTTTTACTGGTAAACTATTCAGGAGGGAGGTGTTATTTTTGGAAGAGGTAATCTTAAATGTAGAAGGAATGAGTTGTAATCATTGTAAAATGGCGGTGGAAAAGTCATTGCAAAGCCTTTCCGGAGTAAAGAAGGCGGATGTTGATTTGGCTGCAAAAACAGTTAAAGTTGCTTATGAACCGGGGAAGCTAACTCTTAAAGATTTCGAAGAAGCTGTGGCTGAGGCCGGCTTCGAATTGGTTAAATAGACCGGCATTGTAATGGGAAAGTAAACCTTGCTGCTTGCGCGGGGCATTGCATGAGGATATCCTCGCATGTTATCTGTATTAATTCCCTGGGCTCCGGGTTACAAAAACAATGATGAAAAGTGAGTTTGCCTGGCATTAATAACATAAGTGTCTGACACCATTCAGGTTTTAAGGAGATATTGGCCATGGAGGAGATAAAAAGCACCATTAAAATAGGCGGCATGTCCTGTGCCGCCTGCTCGGCACGGGTAGAGAAGAAATTGAACAACCTGCCGGGAGTGAAACAGGCCCAGGTTAACCTGCTCAGCAATAAGGCCATGACCTTTTATGATCCAGAGATAATCAAGCTATCTGACCTGGAAGAAGCCATACGTCAGATTGGTTATGAAGTGCTGCCCGAGGAGGACGGCAATTATATCAACGCCACTTTGGCTATTGAGGGCATGTCCTGTGCCGCCTGCTCCGCGCGTATTGATAAAAAGCTGAACAGCACCCCGGGAGTGGTAAATGCCAGTGTTAACCTCCTTACCAACCTGGCTAAGGTAAAATATGACCCCCAGTTAATTAGCATTGATGAAGTTGAAAAAGTGGTCGATAAGCTGGGATATCCAACCCACTGGATAGAGCAGAGGGAGCATCCGCTCGATAGCCCGGACAAAAATACGGAAATCAAAAAGTTGAAGTTCTTGCTGGGGGCTTCTGCTATTCTGGCCTTTCCTTTAATACTCAACATGGTCTTGATGCTTTTTGATATCAGAGTATCTTTTTTGCATAATCCTTACTGGCAACTAGCTCTGGCCACACCGGTTCAATTTATTATCGGCTACCGTTTTTACCGGAGCGCATTTCTGGCCCTGCGCTCCGGAGGCAGCAATATGGATGTACTGGTGGTCTTGGGCACTACCGCAGCCTATTTTTATAGCCTGTACAATATCTCCCAGGGCGAGATGCATAATATATATTTTGAGGCTTCAGCAACCATTATAACCCTGATACTATTAGGCAAATACCTGGAGGAGCGGGCCAAAAATAAAACTTCCGAGGCCATCCGGGTTCTGGGCAGCTTGCAGCCTCGTTCCGCCCGAGTAGTACGGCAGGGAGAAGAAATGGATCTCCCCATAGAAGAGGTTAGAACCGGCGATCTGGTAGTTATTCGTCCCGGAGAGCGGATTCCTGTAGACGGAATCGTGGAGGAAGGCCATTCAGCAGTTGATGAATCCATGCTGACCGGGGAAAGCCTGCCGGTGGAGAAAAGGCCGGGTGATCCGGTGGTGGGTGCCAGTATTAATAAGAACGGCAGCCTGAAATTTGTAGTTACCCGCACCGGCCAGGACACCACCCTGGCTCAGATTATACGTATTGTGGAGGAAGCTCAGGGTTCCAAAGCCCCGGTGCAGAAGATAGCCGATCAGGTTTCCGGTATATTTGTACCTGCAGTTATGGGTGTGGCCTTGCTTACCTTTATTCTGCAATACTGGATCAAGGCTGATATCACTATAGCTGTTACCACAGCAGTGGCAGTTCTGGTAATAGCCTGTCCCTGTGCCCTGGGGCTGGCCACTCCCACTGCTATAATGGTGGGAACAGGAAAAGGCGCGGAAAATGGCCTATTAATTAAAGGCGGCGGATTCCTGGAATTGCTGCATAAAGTGGATGTAGTAGTCCTGGACAAAACCGGCACCATAACCCGGGGGAAGCCTGCTCTTACCGATATCATTGCCCTGGGCAGTTACGAAGGGGACGAAGTTCTACGCTGGGCGGGAATCCTCGAGAAACATTCTGAGCACCCCCTGGGCGAGGCTATTTATGCTTCGGCCCGTGAGCATTACGGGAATTTGCCCGATCCTGAGGATTTTAAAAATTATCCCGGTCAAGGGGTCATGGGGAAAAGTGCTAATCAGGCCTTAGCCATAGGCAACCGCAGTTTTATGCACAGCCAGGCTATAGATACCGCCGGTGCCGAGGAGCAGGTCAGGCTGCTGGAGGAAGCCGGCAAAACCGCGATGTATCTGGCTATAGATGGGAAACTGGCCGGCTTGCTGGCAGTAGCCGATACGATTAAAGAAAATGCGCTGGCTGCAATTCAGGCCCTTAAAGACATGGGGCTTGAAGTATACATGATCAGCGGAGACAACCAGCGTACGGCACAGGCTATCGCCCGGCAAGTGGGAATCGAAACGGTGCTGGCCGAAGTACTGCCCGAGAAAAAGGCTGAGGAAGTAGAGAAAATAAGGCAAAGTGGTAAAATAGCAGCTATGGTGGGCGATGGGATTAACGATGCCCCGGCTCTGGCCACTGCCGATATCGGCATAGCTATTGGCAGTGGGACTGATGTGGCTATGGAAACGGCCGGCATTGTTTTAATGAGTGGTGATCTGCGCGGGATTTCCGCGGCCATTAAATTATCCCGGCAGACCATGCGTATTATCAAGCAGAATCTATTCTGGGCCTTTTTCTATAACAGCATCGGTATACCTTTTGCGGCTCTGGGCTTTTTATCTCCGGTCATAGCAGGGGCAGCCATGGCCTTCAGCTCCGTATCAGTGGTAAGCAATTCCCTGCGCTTGAGACGTTTTGAGCCGTAAATGGGGAATCTCCTGGATGACGGGAATTTAAGCATCAGAAAAAACTGCGGAGCAGTTTCAACACAGCGCTGCAACGAGGCGGGGGGATTAGACCCACCGCTTGTTTTCTTTGTAGAAGCCGGCCGCTTAAAGATGCGGAGGATATACTTCACCTCGTTATATCTTTATTCTGTATTGCTTTATCTTGCGGTATATGGTGTTACGGGATACTCCCAGGCTCTTAGCCACCTGGCTGACATTTCCGCCATGAAGAACCAGCAGAGCCATGATTTCTTCTTGTTCCCTTTCCTGCTCCATTTCTTTCCTTTTCCGCCTCTCCGTTGAGAGGGAAAGCAACTGGGAATCCTCACAATTCGCCAATTCCTTCAGGGACCGGGCGGCGGGATGCGAAATTTCCTGGGGCAGGTGTTCCCGGCTTATTCTTGATTCCTCGGCAATATTCACCATACGTTCTACCACATTCTGTAATTCCCGTACATTTCCGGGCCAGTCATAATCTTGCAAGGAATGGATTACCTCCGTTTCTACCTGAGGCGTCTTTACCCCCAATTTCTGACTTATGTCCTGCAGAAAGTGATGGAAAAGCAAAGGTATATCCTCTTTGCGCTGGCGCAAAGGTGGCAGGGTGATAGCGATTACATTTAAACGGTAAAAGAGGTCGCGGCGGAAATTGCCCTTTTCCACCTCTTCATGCAGCTTGCGGTTGCTGGCACAGATTACTCTCACATCCACGGGGATTACTTTGTCTCCACCTATACGGGTTACAGTGCGTTCCTGCAAAACCCGCAACAGGGAAACCTGCTTCCCCAAAGGCATTTCCCCTATTTCATCCAGGAAAATAGTACCTCCGGAAGCCAGTTCGAATTTTCCGGGTCTCCCTCCCCGCCTGGCTCCAGTAAAGGCACCATCCACATAGCCAAAAAGCTCGCTGCCCAAGAGTTCACGGGGTATAGCACCGCAGTTAACAGCAATAAAGGGAGCATCCCGCCGGGAGCTGGCATTGTGAATGGCCTGGGCAAACACCTCTTTACCGGTACCGCTTTCTCCTTCCAGCAAAATATTGCTCTCACTGCTGGCAGCCAGGGAAGCAATACGCACAACTCTACTCAGTTCCTGACTCTGACCGATAATATCAGAAAAATGAAGACTGGCCTGGGCCCCGCTAAAACGATTCACCAGGCTTTTTATATGGTTTATGGGGTTAATGAAGATTACTCCCCCATTAACCTTTCCTTGCTCATCCATAATGGCCTTACCTGATACCAGACATTGCACCGCTTCCCCGATGCCCAGGGTTAATTCGGAGTAGGAGAAATCCCTGCCGCTGTCCAGCATTTCCTCTACTCGCTGTCCAGGTTCAAATAGCTCTTTAACCGGTATCCCCATTATCTTCCGGCTATTCTGCCCCAAAATCCTTTCCACCGCCGGGTTTATCTGAGTAATGATTCCCTGCCGGTCAATTACCATGATTCCATCCGATACGGTATTATAAATATAGCCCAGGCGGTTGCTCAGCAACAAGAGTTCGCGGTTTTTCTGTTGAATCCGCAGCTGGTCGCTGATAGCTTCCACCGCAGCTACCACCATACCCAGGGTATGCAGGTGGGTTTTTTCCACCAGCCCGGACATTTCCAATATTCCTATCACTTGTTTGTCTTCATTGAGGATAGGAGCACCGGAACAAGTCCAGCTATGGTGCTTGCGGCAATAATGTTCTTTGCCTGAAACCTGGACGGGCTTTTTCAAAACTACTGCTGTACCTACTCCATTGTTCCCTATTTCTTCTTCCCGCCAGCAGGCTCCAGGCAAAAGATCAATATTCTCAGCCCCTCTTATAGTATCCTGATCACCAATGGTCTCCATCAAATAACCGCGTTCATCGGCCAGCAAAACAACAAAACCTGAGCCGGCCACAAAACGGTGCAATTTGGCCATAAAGGGGCGTGCTACATCAATTAATTCCTTGTGGTGCTGCAGAATTTCCTTAACCTCAGGCTCTGCCAGGCGTCGTTTACTGTTTCCGGCATATGGATTAGCTCCTAGCCGGGCGCATCTCTCCCAGGCATCAGCTATTTCCGCCGGCAGGGCCTCTCTATCCAGACTGCCATTGCTAACGAATTCTTCCCAACAGGATTCAAGCGGGGTTAATTCTGTTTGCATCCTGGAACTCATAGCCATGGCACCTCGCTTTGGTTTCAAGTAGCAAATCTGATTCTACTGCAATAAGTCATTACCGCTCCAATCCTTAATAGCGACCAAAGGGAGCATCAGTTGTGCCCGACAGGGCGCTACGCATGAGCAACACCAGCAGCTTGTCTTAGCAGCTCAAGGCCTTGTGTTGCATCCATGCTTCACCATTTCGCTTTATATATTTATGCAACCCTTGTGCAACAAAAGAGGTTTTTGCAGTGGAGTCAACTCTAAATATCATTTTATCAGATAAGGCTTGAGGGCACGAACATCAATATATCACAGTAGCGGAAGTCCTGCCCAGCAACTACAATAATTGAAAACACCCCCTTTTCTTTGATAGAATCGGGGGTGTTTTATCCGATGACTAACTCGCTCTAAGACCCCCGCCTTTATAGGCAGGAGTAAGAGCGACTAAGTCCCTGGATAAGTGCGACTAAGCTTCAGATGGAGTTAAAACTCCACCTGAAGCAAGTCTTACTTTATGGGGATAGCTAGCAAGGCGAAAAACCTTGCATTTTGCCTACCAGCTTTTTCCGCCGGCATTCTTCACAAAAGCATAGTTCAGCATCTTCTATTCCACTGAGCCTGGAAACATGGTCAATTTGTTCACGGGTAGCGAAAGGCTGGCCGCAACGCTCACAATTTATAAGGTTAAAATTCTTATTCCAGATGGTTCGTGTATTGCCGCTGTCTAAAACTTCAATAGCGCCGGTTGGACAGATATGAGCACAGGCGGCACAACCGATACAGGCCGTTGCCGCCTGGTCATAGGGAGTACCCACCCGTTTATCTATCCCCCGCATTACAGTGGAAATAGCACTTGTGCCCATTTTCTCACAGGCCAGTACACAAAGGCGGCAGACTATACAGCGTTCTTCCTCTTTTTCGCCTAAAGAATTTTCGGAACAGCCATATTCCCGGTACAGCTTCTGCATCAATACACTGCCTGAAGCGCGTTTGTACAGCATCATAATAATATTGCGCCGGATTTTTTCCACTGCCGGAGTAGAGGTCTTAACCTCGATTCCTTCGCTCACCGGATAAGTACAGGAGGCCACCAAACGACTACGGCCTCCTGCAGTTACTTCTACCGTACAAAGACGACAGCTTCCCTGGCCGCCAAAGGCTTCGTGATAGCAAAGAGTGGGAATAGCAATTCCTTCCCTTTTGGCCACATTTAAAATGCTGTCGCCAGGATTAGCTTTGCATGTTTTTCCATCAATAATAAGTTCCATTTCTCCCACCCTCCTCTATTTAACTTTGATAGCCTGGAAAGAGCAGCTATCAATACACTCACCGCAGCGGATGCATTTATCGCTTTCAATCCAGTGAGCCTGTTTTTTCTCCCCTTTTATACCTTCTACCGGACAACGAGGCAGGCAGAGGCCGCAACCGGTGCAGATAATGGGATCAATCCAGAATTCGCTAAGCTCCCGGCAAATCCCGGCTGGGCAGCGCTGCCCCTCAATATGCTCCAGGTACTCTTCCCTAAAATAGCGCAGGGTAGAAAGCACCGGGTTGGATGCGGTACGACCCAGGGCACAGAGTGAAGCTTGCTGCATAGTCTCAGCAATATCCTCCAAAAGGGCTATATCTCCGATTTCCCCCTGTCCATGGCAGATGCGGGTAAGGATTTCCAACAGGCATTTTATACCTTCCCGGCAGGGAACACATTTACCGCAGGACTCTCCAGCCAAAAAGGACAGATAGTAGCGGGCCACTTCCACCATACAGGTACGGTCATCCATGACAATCAATCCCCCGGAGCCCATCATGGAACCAGCCTGGGACAGGGAATCAAAGTCTACCTTGAGATCCAGCATCTCGGATGGAATACATCCCCCGGAAGGACCTCCGGTCTGTACCGCCTTAAAACTACGACCTTTGGGAACACCGCCTCCGATATCAAATATAATTTCCCGTAGAGTTGTACCCATAGGCACTTCAACCAGTCCGGTATTGGCCACCTTACCCACCAGGGAAAAGACCTTGGTTCCTTTGCTGCCTTCGGTACCCAGGGAAGTGAACCAGCTGGCTCCCCGTTCCATTATTACCGGAATATTGGCCCAGGTTTCCACATTATTTATTATGGTTGGCTGTCCCCAGAGACCCTTTTCACTGGGAAATACATATTTATCCCGCGGCTCCCCGACATTGCCTTCAATCGATGCGATCAATGCCGTTTCCTCGCCACAGACAAAGGCCCCGCCCCCACGAACTATTTCAATATTAAAGGAAAGCGCGCTGCCCAGTATGTTTTCTCCCAGAAAACCATGGTTTTCAGCCTCCTCTATAGCCTTCCGCAGGCTGGCTACCGATTGGGCATACTCATCGCGAACATATATAAAACCATTAGAGGCTCCTACCGCATAGGCTGCAATGATCATACCCTCTAAAACCGAGTGCGGGTCCCCCTCCATGATACTCTCATCCATAAAAGCTCCCGGGTCGCCTTCGTCCCCGTTGCATATTATATAGCGCGGCTGGGCCGGGGTCGCAGCACAAGCCTTCCATTTGAGCCCGGTGGGAAATCCACCCCCGCCGCGCCCTCGTAATCCGGACTTTATGATCTCTTCGATTACCTGTTCCGGACGCATATCCAGCAAGGATTTTTCCAGGGCGCGGTAACCCCCGCGCTCCAGGTAATCCTGCAAAGAAGAAGGGTCAATAAGCCCCACATTACGCAGGGCCACCCTGGTCTGCCGCTGGTAGAAGGGTATATCGTTCTGCCCCTGCACCAGTGTTTTCTTCTGCCGGTCACGAAAAAGCAGCCGTTTTACTACTTCACCCTGCTTCAAGGTTTTCTCCACAATCTCGGGTATGTCAGCCGCCTTAACCCGGCAGTAAGTGATATCCTCCGGCAATATTCGGACAAAAGGTCCCTGGGCGCAGAGCCCGTGACAACCTGTGGCCCGGGCGGAGGTGGTGGCGGCAAGTACGGCCTTATCATCTGAAGTAAGATTATCTTTCAAGGCCTGATATACTTCCCGGGCTCCATTGGCCACACAACCAGTTCCACAGCATACCAACAGCAGGTGAATAAGGGATTTATTCATGGTGGTCATTATCCCCACCTCCCCGGTATTCTTTTATTATTTCTTTTAGAGCAGCTGCATTTACCCGAGGATAGACCCGCTCATTGACCAGCAGGGCCGGGGCTATTGCACAAGCCCCGATGCAATTGACTGTTTCCAGGGAAAACTCCCGGTCAGCTGTGGTTTCCCCGGGGCCTATCCCCAGATTTTTATGAATCTCATCCAGTAGAATATTGGAGCCTTTAATATGACAGGTAGTACCATCACAAACCTTTATATTGAATCGGCCCCGGGGCTGCAGGCTGAAGGCCCGGTAAAAGGTAGCCATGCTGTAAACCTGGCTGAAAGGAACCCCCACATATTCCGCGGTCAGTTCCAGGGCGGCCCGGGGAAGGTAACGATAGCAACGGCTTAGCTCATGCATAATGGGTATAATATAGCGTTTCTCTCCCGGGAAACCGCTGATGATTTTCCTAAAACCTTCAATATTTTCCTCATACTCTTGTTCACTCATGATAACCCGCCTCCTGGAAGGCTTATAATAAGCCTCATTCTGCGTTTAGATGATTTGGATGATTCTTCTCCCCACTTCGTAAGGAAGCAGGGAGAAGAAGAATAAATTACGAGCGTATTCGGTGCTAGTTTATGGAAACACGGCTTAGCGCTCTTACAAGCTGAGTTCCTGTAGTTTCTCCGGAGTGGGAACACCGGCCTGGTCCCATCCCCGCAAGGTATAGTACTCAGGTAACATAAGCTCTAACCTGACCACATTCCCCTGGTGAGGACCACCTTTCATGGGTTCACGCAGGAGTCGGGGAGGCAGGGTGTCGTCTTTGCTGCTGATACCGGCTTGCAGGTTAAAGGAGCGTTCCAGATTCCAGATCCGTTCCCCCGCCAGCAGAAATTCCTCGTCACTTAAATCAAGCCCGGTGGCCCGACGCAACTGCTCCGCTATCTCCGGCAAACCCTGGCCAAAGGTAGTGAAAAGACAAATCCCGGCCGAATCCACCAGAGCAGTGAGATCCTGGAATATTTTAAGCAGGGCCGCCTTACCTTCGGTGCTGTCTGGATCCACTTTTTCCGGTATACCCAGAACCTCAGGGGAAGTCATGTAGCCCCTGACATGGCAACCGCCCCGGTTGGAGGTAGCATAGTTCAAACCGATTCCCTGTTGTCCCCGGGGGTCATAAGCGGGCAGTTCCTGCTTCTTCACCGACATGGAAAATTCAGGATGACCGTATTTTTCAGCCAGGCGATAAGAACCTTCCGCCAGTTCATCCCCGAATCCCTCCCGGTAGGCGGTCTTGATGGTCATTTCTACCAGCATATCGGCATCACCCCAGCACAGCTCCACCTTTTCCTGAGGAATGAAACCCTTTTCCATCATTTCCGTTGCACAGGCCAGGGTACCGGCCAGGGAGATAGGATCAAGACCTAACTCGTTGCAGAGGAAGTTGGCCTTGGAAATGGCTTCAAAATCATCGATAAAAAGGTTGGGCCCCAGGCCCCAGGTTGCCTCGTACTCCGGCCCTTCGCCAATACCTTTATATTTGCCCCGGTTGCGGCTAACCCGGCCACAACCGATGGAACAACCAAAGCAACCCTTGTTGCGCACCAGGCAGTGTTCGGCCTGGTACTCGCCGGAAACATTTTCCGCCTTTGCAAAAACCGCTGCTTCACTGAAGTTCTTAACCGGCAAGCCCCCGTGCTCATTCAGAATATTTACCAAAACATTGGTGCCATAAGCCGCCAAACCGGCCCCGGTTACGGGATGCGCTTTCAATTTGTTCCGGGCATCGGTAATTGCCTGCATGAAACCCTGCCGGTCAGCCACTTTGATACCTCCGGTACCTCGAACTGCCAGGGCTTTCAAGTTCTTTGAGCCCATGACCGCTCCCACTCCGGAGCGCCCCGCGGCCCGGTTATACTCATTCATTATGCAGGCGAACTTGACCAGTTTTTCTCCAGCCGGTCCTATACAGGCGACTTTGGCCTCCTCATGCGTAGCCTGCTTAATCATATCAGTCGTTTCCGGAACATTGCGTCCCCAGAGCTCTTCTGCACTTCTTAATTCCACTTCAGCATTATTTATCCATAGATAAACCGGTTTTTCAGCTTTTCCTTCAAAAATGATTCCATCATAACCGGCATATTTAAGCTCCGGACCAAAACTCCCCCCTGAGTTGGAAGCAGCAATGGTACCATTTAGCGGTCCCCGGGTTACTACATTATAGCGTCCGCCCGAGGCAGCCAGAGTTCCGGTAAGAGGGCCGGTCATAAAAATAATCTTGTTTTCCGGGCTCAAGGGATCCACCTGAGGATTCACTTCATCCATGAACAATTTGCTTCCCAGGCCCCGGGCTCCGATATAATTTCGTAGAAGCGCTGGATCAAGCTTTTCTTTTTTTATAGTAGCGTCAGTGAGGTTAACCCTCAAAATCTGTCCTATCCATGCATACATCTTAGCTCACCTCCTCATAAACATCCTTGAACTTGGCCGCAACTGCCTTGCGTCGTGCCAGTCCGGCTTCCCCCGCTTCCTGGTAAGTGATAGCACCGGAAGGACAGAACTTCACACATTCCGGATCCCCACCACAAAGGTCACATTTTAGAATACTGTCGCTTACATGATCGTAGAAAGTGGCCCCCAAAGGACAGGCTATGGTACAAGCCTTGCAAACCAGGCAACGGCTTGAATTTACCACCATAGCACCAGTTTTATTGTCGCGGCTTACGGCTCCTACCGGGCAGACCTGCATACAGGCCGCCGTACTGCATTGCTGGCAGAGAACCGGGGAGGAAAATCCCACCTTCTCAAAACTGAAAACGGATATGCGTGACCGGGCCGGGTTGAATTCTCCGGTGTGAGTAAACGAACACACCAATTCACAGGTTCTACAGCCAGTACATTTTTCCGGTTGAACTACAATAATCTTTTCCATCTCGCTCTGGCTTCCCATAGTGAAAACCAGAATTCACCTCCTTTTTTGTTTTCTCTTAAACTGCTTGTTCTTAAGCTCCTGCGGCTAACCAACCCCAATCTTTTAATCTCTGTAATCTTTAGCAGCAAGAATCATGCCAACCCGAACAATGCCCTCCAGAAAAAACCAATCCCCGTCTCACCATCATTCAGGTGAACGGGGTTGATAAGATTATTTGTTGTTAGAATAACTATTGTAACATTGTTGTCACAAGCTGGTTACAGTAAGATGACAGTATTATGACACTTCGTGAACAGAATAGTTTTACAAGTCCAAAACCTCAAACTCCATATCCAAAAGGTTGAAAAGAAGAATGCGTTTACGCAAAAGTTCTCCCCGGCCCAGGAGGATTTTTACCACTTCGGCGACCTGTAGACTGGCTACTACAGCAGGAGCAAATGCCAGGACCCCCTGCTCGCTTTCCACTCCCTGCTCCTGGTTGCTATTCCGGTAGATTATTTCCAGGCTGTCTTCACCAGGAAACTGGGTACAAACCTGACCGCACCAGCCAGCAATGGCACCATGTACCAGGGGCAGCGACAGGCGTTGACAGACAGCGGCCAGCATCTTGCGTACAGGAATGCTGTCCAGGGCATCCACTACCACCTGATGTCCGGCCAGCAAATCCTCCCCCTCCCCTGCCGCAAAAGGACGGTTGAAAGCCTGGAATTTCACGGCCGGGTTGATGGCCTGAACTCTTTTGGCCGCTGTTTCAACTTTGCTTAGTCCAATAAATTCCATCTCCAACAGCAGTTGACGGTTAAGATTATGTTCGGCAAAATTGTCATAATCCCAGGCCGAAATCGAAGCAATTCCCAGGCGGGCTAGTTCCTCCAAGAGGTAGCCTCCCAGTCCTCCACAGCCGATTACCGCCACCCGGGACTGAAATAAGCGGTACTGTTCTTCTCGGGTGATGGATTTAGCGTTGCGCTGGTAACGCTGGGGTAAAACACCCTGGGCCAGTAGCCTTTCCTCAGCTTCGTGCAGAGATAAACCCAGGGCCACAGCGATTTCCTCTTCTTCTTTCCAGCCAATAAGCCCGGATGGGGCTTTTTGTCGCAACAGTACATCCATTTTATCCATTCTACAAAGATCCCCCTGGATGCTGCCGGCCTTCCGGTTCGCTATATTTTAATACTTTGATCATTTATCCCCCTCCTACCGGTGGGAAAATGGAAAGGGTATCTCCCTCTTGCAGCACCCGGTTCAGGTCAGCCGATTTTCCATTTACGAATATTATGCCCAGGTCGGTCGGGGATATAGCCAGTCCCTCAACTATATCTTGCACCTTTGCTGCTTCAGGATAAATCCCTGACTGAACCTTAAAACGCCCCTGGCGTAATGTTGCAAATAGCTTAACTACTATCTTCACCTTTCTACCTCCAAATCAATTACCATGAGAAATCTTTTTTTTCGCTTTACTATTCATCCTTTTCCCGAGGGGGAAATCCCGGAAAAAATTCAATCCTGCCACAATTCGGTGGCCAGGTCCTCCACTTCTTTCTTGAGTGTTGCGGTGGCTTTTTGATCAATAAGCCACCCTTCGCCCTGGCAAAACACTACATCGCCTTCCCGGGCTGCAGGCGGAAGTTTAGCCCGTTTGACCTTTATAACCTGGCCCTTACCCCTTATTTCCAGAAGAGCAAAATCCCCTTCAAAGCGTTCAATTATGGCTTTCATTGCTTAATTCCTCCTGCCTGCAAAAACTGCATTGCATAATAACCTTTATTACGCCGCTACCACTATCAACACAAATAGTAATGAAAAAGTATTTTTTCATTATTAACTTGCTAAATTTATCCCCCCATACCCGGCAATAACTTAACAACTTAAGTGCCTGGCACCAGGCAATTCTCTGGCACCAGGCAATTCTTACAGGGCCGATATCCCTTTTCCAGCGCTTCTTCACGGCTGGGCAGGCGAATCTGGTTTTTGGCCGCCGGCAGGTTCGAACAGTCCGGACGATGAAAGACCCGGGATTTAAGGTTTCCAATATAGAAAACGGCTTCTTCACCTGGTACGGCAGCGGGTACGGGCACCGGGTTCAACCCGGCAGACGCTTCGTTTTTCCCCCTCTTATAAACTTCTATCTTTTGCCCATCTGAAGTGATAATAAGGGTGCCATCCTCATCCGTCCTCAGCAGCTCTACCCCGTATTTCCCCAACACTTGCAAAGTTTCGCGGTGGGGATGTCCATAATCATTATTGGGAGCACACATAATTACGGCCCAGGAGGGAGCAACAGCCTTTATGAAATCTTCTCCGCTGCTGCTCGTGCTGCCATGATGTCCTAACTTCAAAACATCAGCCTTGATATTAAGCCCAGATGATAGTATCTGCTCTTCACTCTCTTTTTCGGCATCCCCCATAAGTAGAAAAGATTTTGCTCCATAATCTATTTTCAATACCGCACTATAATTGTTCAAATCTTCGTAATAATCAGCCCTGGGGGCAATAAATTGTGCCTTTATCGCTTGAAGCGGAAACTCTACACCTGCTCTGGCCGTGCTAATCTTAAGCCCCTGGTTCTTTATGGCCAGGAGCAAATCCCTGAAAGTATCGCTACTATGGGTAACTCGCGGCATATAGATCGCTTTAACCGGAAACTCCTGTACTACTTTAATGAGCCCGCCGATATGATCAGCATGGGGATGGGTGCCAACAATGGCTGTCAGTTCCTGAATCCCACATTCCCGCAGGTAGGCACAAAGCATCTCTCCCTGCGCCTTGTCTCCACCATCTACCAGGATGTTTTCCCCGCCTGGGCATTGCAGCATAATAGCATCACCTTGACCCACATCAACAAAATGTAGTCGGAGTATATCTTCACTGCTGCCATCGCCATCCGGCTCTGCTTCCGGCAAAACAGCTTTACTTTGCACCGGCAGTTCATTTTGTTCCGGAGAGGATACTTCTTCCCGGGGTGCAGCACAGCCTCCCAAGACGACCGTTATGGACAGTAGAAATATTAACAGCAAGCATATCAGAGTGCCTGTTTTCCTGGCCGTCTGAGAGCAATTTATATTCTTCGTTATTACAAACTACCTCCTTTTAGGATTTAAGTAGATTCTCGGAAAGTCTCAATCCAGTTGTAACAACTGGTTCAAGTCTGGATAAATGTGGATCACCCCCAATAACTCCCCCAACCCCACATAGCTAAAACAAGCAATATAATTTAAAATTGGGACTTGACAAACATTAGTTCCCTCCACAATTGATTGAGGTATTTTTTATCTCTAATTGATTGAGCGGAGGCGATATTTTGTTAGGTTATTGGCGAACTCATGATGATTACCAACTCTGGCTGAAATCCAAGCTTATCTCTTTAGTGCCGGAACATGAGGCCGAAATTCGGTTTTATGGTTCTCTTGTCGAAAAGGTCTATGTCTTAAATCTTGATCCCTTGAAAGAAATTGTTGTTCCGATGTATTCTCTAATTGGACGCCCTGCCCATAACCAACCCGAACTATTCAGGGCTTTGGTTGTTATGCTTCATTGTAAAACCCAGGATCCTACGAAATTTGTGGCTGTTTTAAGGTCTTCTCCGGTCCTGGCTGCTATCTGTGGTTTTGAAGGACAAACACCCGGTGTTGGAACTTTTTACGATTTGCTGGCCCGGTTGTGGCTGGCTGATGCTCCCCAAAAAGCTGTTAAAGTACCACCGTCTAAAGGCCGTAAACGCCCTAAATCCGGCGATAAACTTAAACCCAAACACCCTGGTATCATTAAAAAACTGGTAGACAAAGCTTTACAAGGATGTGTCATTGAGAAAAGACCGGAAAGGGTTTTGCAGGCCATATTAAAAGAGTGTGCCGTTATCCCATCATCCAAGCTCGGTCTGCTCGGTAATCCTGATAACCTGGCCATTTCCGGTGACGGTTCCCCAGTCCGAACTGGCGCCAGTCCCCGTGGTAAAAAGCTCTGCCAATGCCCTGCTCAAGGCATCTACCACTGCCAATGTGAGCGCTCTTTTACCGACCCAACTGCTAATTGGGGTTGGGATAGTTATCATGAACAATGGTTTTACGGACACACCCTGTACTCTATTACTTCGGCAGATTCTTTTAATGACCTGCCTATTTATCTCCGTTTCGTACAGGGTTCCCGTCATGACAGTGTAACTTTTGTCTTCGCCTGGGTTGAACTACTTAAGCTCTATCCTGAATTTAAGTTTAGTAAAGCCCTTTTAGATTCAGCCCATGATGTTTATGATATCTATCGCCTGCTAAATGCCAATCATACTCAAGCTTTTATTGATCTTAATAAGCGTAACAAAGGTCATAATATTTATTCTGGACCACTTACTGTCAATGACAACGGGGTTCCCATCTGCATTGCTAACTTGCCCATGCTCAACTGGGGTTTTAACAATGACCGGTGCCGTATTAAGTGGCGTTGCCCTCATTACAAAGACAGGAGTAAATGTCCTAAATCTCCGGAATGTTCACCTAGTAAATATGGTCGTGTGGTTTACACCAAACCTGACTGGGATTTGCGTATTTTTACTCCTATTCCTCGCGGCTCCAAGGCTTGGAAGGCTATTTATGCTCGCAGAAGTACCGTGGAGCGTACCTTCAAAAGAATCCTGGTTGATTACAAGATTGAGAATGCCCGTTGCCGCAGCAATAAACGGTGGTTTTGGCAGGCAACTATAGCGGCTCTAAACCAGCACTTGGATGCTCAAGTTGCCTTATTGAAGCCTTCTATTCTTTCGGAGGTTGGTATTAAGACTATCTCGAAAGCAGCCTAATAACATGTTCCCAAGAACTGCAGGCTGTTAGTTTTTCCGGGTTTAAAAAATCTTTGAAACGCCGGCTACTTTCCTACTACCTTTTTCTGGTAGCTACTCTTTTTCTTTTGCTTATTTTAGCTATGTGAAGTTGTCAAAGAGCTTTGTCTGTTGGTTTTTCCAACTTATCCCTAATCAGCTGTTGAGTTTCCGAGATACTACGATTTAATAATATTATCATAGCAGTTTGCCCATACGGTAACAATAAAGCAAGAGACAGTGCTTCCATAGTCCCGATTTTAGCCCCCTGGGCCAGTTCTCCAGTAAACTCTACGGCGTTTTGATCAAGCTGGAAGCAAAATTTAAGGTAACATCAGCCAGTTAGGTAAAAAAGACTGATTATTATCAAGGAGTATCATAGCAATAGTTGGCGGAAAAACTAAAATATATTAGACTAAATAACAGCAATGTTGTTTGCATATTAAGGAAAAGGGGTGTTTGTAATGGCTCATACTCTACCGGATTTACCGTATGCCTATGATGCGCTGGAACCTTTTTACGATGAACAGACGGTGAGATTACACCATGATATGCACCACAAGGCCTATGTTGATGGACTAAACAACGCGGAGAGCAAGCTGGCCGAAGCCCTGGGAAAAGGTGATTTCGCCTTAATCAAACACATCGAGCAGGAGCTGTCTTTCCATGGCTCAGGACACATTTTGCATACTATGTTTTGGGAAAATATGAAGCCGGGTGGGGGAGGTCCTGCCGATGGGGCTGTGGCTGAGCTGATTGACCGTGATTTCGGCTCCTTCGATAACTTCAAAAAACTCTTCTCTGCTTCTGCCCTTGCGGTAGAGGGTTCGGGATGGGCCATACTGGCCTGTAATCCGATATTCGAAAAGCTGGTGGTCTTGCAGGCGGAAAAACATCAGGATCTAACTCAATGGGGCGCAGTTCCGTTGTTGATTGTGGATGTCTGGGAACATGCTTATTACCTCAAGTACCAGAACAAGCGGGCGGCCTGGATTGAAGCCTGGTGGAATCTCATAAACTGGGATGATGTTAACCGGCGGGTAGCTTTAATGCAGCAAAAATAACATAACGGCGCAGCGGGTACTTGCAGCTGCCCGCTGCGCCGCTTTTGCACTTTTTAATTTATCTCGTAATACCTTTCATGTCCTCCGGCTCACTTTTATTTGTTCCATTCTCACGAAGATATTCTATGAGAAATATGCCGAAGGTGGCCAGCATTAAACCCAGAACAGCAGCTATGGCTATATTAAGCATTTTGTTTGGCTTAACCGGGGCTTCGGGAACCATGGCTTCGGATACAGTTATGATGTTATTATCAGCCAGGTTGATTGATTCTGTCATTTTTAATTCTGCAATTTTGGAAGATAACAAGTCTACCACACTTTCTCTCCTGCTGACTTCGTTTTGCAATTTCTTTTCACCGAGCTGGTTTATTATCAGTTCTGCTTCCAGATCAAGGATTTCTTTTTCCTGCCTGGCGATTTCCTGCCTGGTTTTATTTATCTGTACAGTGAGTTCGGCCAGAGCTGTTGTTTTGCTGTTATAGGCTTCGATTAATGATGTATAGTTCATATTAATTTGCTCACTGCTAACCGTACCATCTTTTATATCAATACCCTGAAGGTCAGCAGGCAGGATGCCATTGGCGGTATTGACCGTAGTTAGAGTATGGGGAGTATGGGCAATGGTTTCCTGGAGCTGTTTGATCCCTTCTTGCTGGCTGGCCCGGTCAATTTCAGCCTTGGCCAGCCATGATTGGTAATTTATCAAATCTTCTCTTTTTTTACCCAACTGGCTGTTCAAGAATTCTATGGAGCGAGATTGTAGTTTGTGTTCTTTTAGTTTTTCACTGACTACATCAAGCTCAACTTCTTCCTTTTGTAGCCATTCTTTTTCCATGATTTCTAAAGACTGCGCCATTTTTCTCTTATTAATCTTGTTAATATGTAAGATAAATTCTTCCCGCAAAGTGTTGGCAATTTTGGCTGCCAACTCCGGGTCGTTATTGCTTACTGTTATGATAATCAGGTTGGTGTTTTGTACCTGTTGAGTTTTAATTGATGATTTGAGTCCGTTTCTAGTATAAGGCAGCTGCAATTTTTTTATAACTGCTTCTATTATAGCCGGGGATTTTACTTGCTGCTCGCAACTTACAGCACTCATATAGGGGATTTCCCCCAGTTCATTAACAGTATCTGTTATATCATTTGAACTTTCTTTTTCCCGGTTAAGCTGAGCCTGGTAAATTGAAACCACAGTACTTGCTTCGTAAACCGGATCCAGAACAAAGAAGCTAAATATACCGCTTAAAAGCACGCATATTAGTGTAACTGCAATGATGGTGTGTTTCCATTTGTTAATGGTTTTAAATATGTCACGAAGGTCTATTTCTTCATAGTCATTATAATAGGAGGGATCATTTCCTTGCATTTACTTTGTTAGCTCCTCTCTTTTTACTTAGAAAACCATGTTTGTATTGTATCATATACATAAGGAACAATTACACATTCTAAATAGAATTGTTCAAAAACATCTCTTAATGTGAATAAAGCAGGTTTTCTAAAGGAACTCCACTAAATTATCATAGCGACTCATTTGGCTCAAGTGCTTTAACCCGGCTGCCTTCCTTTAGTTCCCGGCTGCCATCCCGGACTACAGTTTCACCAGCCTTGATTCCCTTGATTACTTCCACCCATTGCTGGTTTTTCTCACCAACCTGGATCGAGCGCTGCGCAATGCGGCCTTCCTTTACCAGCCACAGCCGGTAATTCCCCTTTTCATCAAGCCGTACCGACTCACGGGGAAGCAGAATAACCCCTTCCTTACGCAAGGTTTCAATCGCAACCCGCACCTCATATCCCGGTTGAAGATTGGCTATCTGTTCCAAATTGATAATAACCGGAACCCGACGCTGGATTACCCCCAGAGCAGAAGTTTTCTCATATGCCCGGGGATAGATTTTACTGATCTGACCATTGAGAACCTCTTCACCCAATACGGGAGCGGTAATCCGGGTGCTCTGCCCTATCTTTACCCGGCGGATCTCATCACTCAAGAGCTCGGTTTTTACCTCTAACTGACCGGCAGAACCCAGTTGAGCCAGCAACGTACCCGGTGCTACTACCTGTCCGACTTTAACCGGCAAATCCAGAATGATTCCGGATACCGGGCTTGTTACCTGGAGTTGTCCCCGCTTTTCTTCCAGGCTGTTTAGCATCTCGCTTAGACTGGCCACCTGCTGGCTTAAACCGCTGACACCGGCTTCCTGTTGGGATATAGTCTTTCTTAACTGGTCTACCTCCAGCTCGGCCTCTTCATATTCAGCCCGGGCCAGTGCTCCCGATTGCAGCAGGTTTTTCTTTCGAGCCAGGTCGTTTTCCGCCTGCTTGAGCTCCAGGCGGAGTGATTGCATTTTAAGCCCGGCAGCTTGCAACTCTGCTTCCGTCCGGGCCAGCTGGGAACGGGCGGAAGCGGTTTCGGCAGTTAACTCCGGGCTGGAAAGTTTCATCAATAGCTGCCCCGGCATAACCTTATCCCCTGATGCAACCAGCAATTCTCGTACCTGGGCAGTTGATGCCGCCTGCAATTCCCGGTCATCAGCCGCCTGAACATAAGCGGTCTCCTCTAACGTGAGGGTAAAGGTTCCGCGACTAGCCTGGACCACTTCCACCGGTTCAGCACTGCGGGCCATCATGGCTGCTGCGGCTATAAGAGCAAGAAGAATGAGCCCCCCTATTATCCAGGTTTTTTTGCTTTTCATAGCTGCTTTTAACCTCCTCTTTAATCCTGGTTTTTCAACGCTTCTACCATATCCAGCCGCTCTACCTTGCGGATGGCCAACTGCTGCCCGATCCAGACAAAAAATAATGCCAGCCCGGCAACAATAAAATAAGTGCGGGGATATATGATTACCGGAAAACTATACAGCTCGGTACTGGCACTGACCATGTAAGCGGCCCCCGCAGTCTTGCCGGCAGGTAATCCCAGAGCAATACCCAGTAAGGCTTGCGCCCAGGTTTCCTTGCGCAACAGGCCTGACACTTCCCCCCGTGAATAACCCAAAACCCGCAGGGAAGCCAGTTCCCGCTGGCGCTCATTAAAAGTCATTACCGAGCTATTATAAATAATAGCCAATCCCAACAGCCCGGCAAAGAGAATCATTATCGCAATCGTAGTAGTGGTAGTTCCCATAAGTTGCTCAAAGGTCTCCCGCTCCCGGGCGGGACTGTTTACCGAAGCTACCCGGCTCATTTCCTGCAAGCGGTTTTCCACCGATGGCATCTGGGCGGCATCGAGCTTCAAAAGTACAGCACTGGCTAGCTCTTGCTCTCCCAGCAGGCTATTGACGGTGCTGAACGATACATAAGAACCACTGCCGGTCATGGGTTCATTTATACCCATTACGATCAGACAGGAGCTGCGGGAAGGTCCAATCCCCAGCGTGGTCTCCACCACTACTTCATCTCCCAGCTGCAAACCCAGCTTGTCAGCCACCCGTTTGCCCAGAAGGATACCCTCTTCAGGAATCTGCCGCTCCTGCCCCAATTTATCATAAACCCGCTTCAAGCGATTGGAAGGGATCATTCCCAGCAAGACTTCGTCCTTGGACTCTCCCCCGGCATGAAGTTTTACCGGCAGTTCCATCATAGGCTCCATACGCTGTACTTCATCCCAGCGGGTCCAGTCCAAAATCTCCGAATATTTAATCGGTTCAGTAAAACGAATCATGTAATCATAGCGATTTATCTGTTCAAAGTTCTGGTTCATGAGATAATCAGTAGCATCAAGGGAAAAACAGGAAAATACCAGCAAAACTACCGAGCTTATAATCCCCAAAACACTTACGGCAAATCGTCCTCGGTTGCGGAATATGGAGCGCAGGCTCATTTTCCAACTACTACTAAACTGCTGCCATAACCAGGGCCAGCTCTCCAAGGGGGTACGCCGTCCCGAGGAAGGGGGCTGGGTACGCATAGCCTCTGCCGGGTTGATGCGGATTACCGAGCGAGAAGCAAAGAATCCTGAAGCTATACCTACCAGAGAAGTAATCAGGAAACTATACAGCACCACCCGGAAATTTATTTCATTAGTCATGCTAGGCAAATTGAAAAACTGGGCATAAAGATTATTTAAAACCGCAGTCAAAGCTATCCCCAGGCCGGTACCTAGAATCGCTGCCACCAAACCGACTGCTAGGCCGTAAGAAGTATAATGCCACATTATCCGGCAGTTATCGTAACCCAGTGCCTTCATGACACCAATGGGCAATCGCTGGGAACGAATCAGTCGAGTAAGAATAATGAACTGTATCCCGGCCGCCACCAGGAAAAAGATTAAGGGCAAAGTGAGGGCAAAAAGCTTTATTCCGTCTAATTCAGCCTGCAATACAAGATGGCTGGACTGATCCTTACGCGGGTAACTGCTAATATTCCCGTAAGGTGCCAGTATCTTCTCCACCTGCTCCTTAATTTTTTCTTCATCCACCCCGGGGGCCAAATCCACCAGAAGCTGGTTAATCTGCCCGGGTAAGCCCAATATCTGCTGGGCCTGGAGCTGGGAAAGCATTAAAATTCCAAATCGTTCCGGTTCCGGGAAAAGTGATCCCGCATCTTTCATGGGATAGATGAATTCCGGGCTGGTAGCGGTACCGATGACTGTCAGGCTTATTTTCTTGCCCTCAGCAATGATCTCCATATCCTGGCCCGGGGCCAGGTGGTTGGCCCGGGCGTACTGCGGGTCAAGCAATACAGCAACCTTCCCCGAAGCTTGCCGCTCAAGCTGACGGCCTGACAGGAGGTGCAGGCGGTTAAGCTCATTCTCCATGGGCAAGGGGTAACCCGTCAAACGACCGGTTATCCTCTCCCGCCCTTCTTTTATAATAGGAACATCCTTTTGAATACGCCCGCTGGCATTAAGAACTCCGGGCAAAGCTTCCACCCTCGCCACTATCGATTCCGGTGCCTTGACTACCTGGAAAGTGTAATCAGCAAAAGCGTAATCGTGGTAAAATTGCTGTTGCGAGTGGTTTAAATTATTATAAGAGCTGCTCATGCCAATGTATATTATCACCCCCAGGGTGACAATCAACACCAGAGCCAGGAACTGCCCCCGGCCAGCCTGAATGGTCCGAAATAATCTGCGGGTAAGGATAGTCATTACCACTCAATCCTTTCCGGTGGCAGGGGATTTTCATTTATAATAATTTCCGCCACCGATCCGCTGCGCATACGCAGCACCCGGTCAGCTATATCAGCAATGGCGGTATTATGAGTAACAATAATTACCGTACTGGCCTGATTTTTCTGGATATCCCGCAAGAGCCTAAGTACCATTTTACCGGTTTCAAAATCCAGAGCCCCGGTGGGTTCATCACATAAGAGCAAGCGGGGGCTTTTAACCATCGCCCGGGCAATGGCTACCCGCTGCTGTTCACCGCCACTTAACTGGGAAGGGAAATGATCCCGCCGTTCCCATAGATTCACATCCCGCAAGACATCATCAACCGCCAGGGGTTCTGCTACCAGTTCCGCCGCCAGAGCCACATTTTCAGCTGCGGTGAGGTCGGCTATCAGATTATAAAATTGGAAGACGAATCCTACCTCCTGCCTCCGGTAACGGGTTAAATCCTTTTCACGGCCATTGCTTAGCAGTGCTTTACCAAAAAGCATTTGCCCGCTGGTGGGTGTATCTATTCCCCCAATCAGGTTTAGGAGGGTGCTTTTGCCGGAACCGCTGGGGCCCAGGATAACCAGGAGTTCCCCCTGGTATATTTCCAGGGAAGTCGCTTTTAAGGCCTCTACCTTGACTTCGCCCATGATGTAGGTTTTGCTGATATCACTTAGACTAATTAATACCTCATTCGGCAAAGGATTCCGCTCCTCTTAAAATTTGGCCAGGATGATTTATCCCCTTTTTTATGGTGCCGTTTCTATATAATTAAAGCTTCTTGTCCTTTAGATTATAGCTTGCATAGACATTAAAATAAAATACTGTAGTTGCCATTTGGTAGTAAGCCACTTTCCCCTGAAGGGAGGTGATGCCTATTATTATATATAGTGAGTTGTTTTTATTCTGCCTGGAAATCTTAAAGTTATTTCCCTGTATCCAATATACAGATAATAGAATGGCCGCCCACCTCTTATTTTCTGGCCCGCTTCTTGGCCGCAAGTAAACGGGACATCCCATCTTTATCCTGCTTTGTTTCCTGTACTTTATCCTTTTCCTGTGCTTTATCCTTTTCGCTCCCTTCCCGGGATTGGCTCAAGACAGAGGCCTTTTCCGGCTTGCTGTGGGCTTCATCCTTAATAAGCTGCCTTCCGCCCGACCTTTGTCTTTCCTGCTCATTTAAATCCTCTTTCCGCTGGCGCAGGCGATTAAAAGTAACTGCTGTCGGGGCGTGGGCTGAAGCAGTCCCCTCTGGTTTTTTCCACCGCTGCCACCAAGCTTGCAGGTCGCTTAAATTATAGGCCAGGCGGCGGTTGGCAATATCCAGGGGAAGCAGCAAAGCCACCAGCATCAAGAGCCAGGGCCAGAGTTCCCGTACCCCTCGGGCTACAGGCAGGTTGGGAGCAAAAGCTTCGCGGGGCTCACTTATTATACTGCCGCCTCCCGCTTGCACCAGGACCTGCAGAAATTTCTCATCGCTGCCGCTCTCGGCATATTCGGGGGAATAGGCCAAAGTTATCCCACCGCTGGCCGACCTCAGCTCGCCTTCGTTTCCCTGCTGGGTGACATTTATGAAATAGACCCCCGGTTCACCGGTGGAGAATCTTCCCTCATATCTTCCCGGAGCTACCGGTTCCAGTTTAATCTTCTGCGCCTTCAGTTCCGGGTCTACCACTACCGCCTCACTGGGCAAAGAAAGCGATAGCTCGCGGGAATCTACTTGAATCAGACCTTGCCGGCCCTCCAGACTGGTTTTGAGTTCCAGCCTGGCATCCTGCTGGCTGCGGGGCAGGGTCCAGGAAATCAGGTTGGCCCAGAAATGATTGTAATCTCCCCAGGCCGTCCAGGCACTGGACCAGCGCCAACCGCCATCAGTGGTGAAGGCGATGGAACGTCCCAGTCCGTACTGCCACTGGGCCAGCACCGGGTCCTGGCGATGGCTGGACAAAACTACCTGGGCCGTTTTCTTGGGCGTGGTGGCCACATAGCCTTCGAGGGCCGGCACGGCGGATATACCTTCCATTAGTGGGCTTTCCGCTGTCAATACCGGGAAAAAGCTTTCCTCTACCAGATAACTCTTTATGGCCTTCATGGTTTCTTTGGTAAATATGCGGGGAATATTGGAGATCTCATCACTGAAATAATACCGGCCCTGACCCCATGCCGCCAGTTGTTCCAGCAAGAGGGTGTCCGCCCCCTCACCCACGGCCACCGTAGACATGGTTATCCCCGCCCGGGCCATTCTCCGGCTCAGAAAATAATAATCCCCGGTAGTGGCCGACTGCCCATCGGTGAGCAGTATGATGTGTTTGAATTTGGTATGGGCATCTTTGAGGGCCGTATAAGCCAGGGCCAGGGCGGGATAAATGCTGGTGCCCCCGTCAGCCCGGATGGTGGCAATATCATCCTGTATGGCGTCCTTGTCTTTGACCGCTTGAAATTCCACCACCCATTGAGCTGTATCATCAAAGGCCACCACCCCGGCCATATCCAGCGGCCCCAAAATACTGGTGGCCTGAATGGCGGCCTCTTTGGCCAGTTCCACCTTGCTGTAACCGCCGCTGCCCTCCGACATGCTGCCGGACTTGTCGATAACCAGAACCAAACCCAGGCTGGGTATTTCCTTCTTTCCCCGTAAATCCATATATACCGGCAGAGCTTTCTCCACCGGGGTATTGAAATATCCCCCTGGTCCAAAACTATCCTCTCCGCCTATCATTATCAATCCTTTGCCCAGATCCCTGACCGCCGTATGTATAGCTTGCATGGCTTCGGCCCGGAGATCTTCCGCCGGCACATTGCAGAGAATCATCAGCCCGTAGCGCTGCAGTTCGGTCAGGCTTGCCGGCAGTTCCCGCGGGGATAGCAGGTCATAGTCCATATTCAGTGAGGAGAGTACCGCTTCCAGGCCCCGGGCTTCTCCTTTTTTCCCTTCTACCAGGAGCAGTCGGGGCGGACCCTGAACCAGGCTAAAGGCATAGGCTTCGTTGTTATCCGCCACCCCATCCTGCTCCACTTCGATGCTGGCCTGGAAGCTGTGAAACCCGGCTTCATCCAAAACGGAGGAATAAAGCAGCATATTTTCTCCCTGCCGCAGTTTGATTTCCTCCTGGCCGATCAATTCCTGATCCTGGTATAGACGAAGCTGGGCGGTGGTGGCAAAATTGCTCTCTATCCCCACTTTAAGCGGAAACTTTTCCCCGGCAAAAAGACTCTGAGGAACTTCCAGGCTCTTCACCCGCGCGTCCCGGGTGGGGCTGCTTTCCAGGGGAAGCAGGTCAAGCCGTATCTTCTTCTCAGCCAGGTAAGCCGCTTCTTTCAAGGCGTCGCCATCATTCTGGCGTCCATCGGAGAGCAACACCACCCGCCGCGAAAAATTATCGGGCATCAGAGCGTCAGCCAGCTTCAAGGCCTGTTCCGGCTTGCTGTAGTTCCGGTCCACCAGGCTTTCAATAGGATGCAAGCGGCTGCTGTCGGAGAGGCTCTGATCCACCAGGGCATTGCCGCCAAATACCACTACCCCCGCCTGGTCGTCTGCTTTCTTGTGCTTCAAGGCCTCTCTAATGAAGTTTTCCGCCGCTTCCCGGCTATTTTCACAACTGGCAGAAAGATCCACGGCAAAGACCACACTCTGCCGCTCCAGCGGAAAACGCAGTTCCAGCCCGGCCAGGGCCAGTATGAGGCTTAAGAGCAGAAGGCTTCTTAACAGCAGAGCCATATTGCGCCGGAAAGCAGGCAAATGCCCGGAATCTCGATACCAGAGATAAAGCGGGTAGAAAATCAGGGGAATTATAAGTAATAAAAGGGGGTGACTAAAATTAATAACCACGGCGGTACACCTCCCATTCCAGCAAGAGCAAAAGCAGAACTGCCCAGCACAGCCAGGGCCAGAGTTCTTTTTTGCCCAGCCGCTCCCCCCCGCCCCTGCTGTCAGCTTCCAGCGCCTGCCAGGGCAGTGCGGCTGGCTTTATATCTGATTCCAGAGGGTCACCCTGGTTCCTGGCCAGGAAACTTATCTCTATCCTATCGCTTAGAACCTGGTTTATCTGGTACAGGCCCGGACGACTGGCACTGAAAGAGCGCGGAAAAGGAGGCAAATATCGCTCCTCTTTTTCCCCCGGCCTCTGCAAGTATATCGCTTCCGCTTCCGGGTGGGGGTCAAAACTAATGCGGCTGCGATTCAGATCAAAACTTGCTCCGGCATTCCCGGGCAAGAGCCAGCCTACTAAATTGTGCACTAAGATGGGGAAACCGGTTTGCAAAGGGATATTGCTCTCATGCAGATCAAAAGAGAAAATAGCCACCCGGCCCGATAACTGCCCGGTCAGCAATAGAGGAACATCTTCGCTTTCCAATAGGGTTCTGGCCCAATCCGGGCAAAGCAGCTTTTGACTCCGGGCTACTTGCCAGTCACTGCTATCGATATAGCGCAGGAGGGAATCCTCCCCGGCGGCTTTTATCCCGCTGAGGTTTTTCGCTTCACCGTTTATGGCCAGCCAGTGATTGCCCGGAGGGGGATTGACTATTATAATACTAGCCTGGGGCAGGCGGGCAGGTAGCCAGCCGTCAAAGATGAACAACTGATAATCAGCGAGAGCGGGGTCATATTCAGCGGGACTGGTCTTGAATAATTCCATTCCCGGAAGGAGGTTTAAAGCCTTTTCCAGGAAAAGATTCCCCTCGCTTACCAGCAGGGCCCGGTTCTCCGTTAATTCCTCCACCACTGCCCAGGCTTCGTTATCAGCCAACAGGAAATCAGGCCGTTGCAAAATAGCCTGAATACTCTCTGCCCTCACAGGCAAATCCTCCCAGATTATCTCCCGGGCTCCTTCTGCTTCCAGCTTTATTTCCCTGATATCGAACAGTTCCCCATCGACCCGGAGTTCAATATCGCTTACTACCGCCTTTTCACCAAAATTCTGCACCCGGGCCAGGGCCAGAACCTGCCCCGAGTCCCGGCGGGTAGCCAGGGTGGTAATGGCCAGGTTGTCACTCTCCCGGCCAATTTGGATAAACTCCACCGGGCATTTGATTCTGGGGTCATGCTCCACCGGCAAGGTTTTGCCATCGCTGACTATAAGCAGCATAATATCCCGGGAATCACGACTAAGTGAAGCAATTAAGGAAAGGGCTGCTTCCAGGTCAGCCCGTCCCGTCTTCAGCTGCGCATCTCGTAAAGACCGGCGCAACTCATTCTTGTCGCCACTCGCCGCCTGCAGGACTTCCGGCTGCTCTCCCATTTTGATAAGGGTCATCTTCTCCCCCGGGCCCAGCCGGTCGATGAGCTTCTCCACCTCTTTTTGGGCCATTCCCCAGCGGGATGGCGTCACATCACTGGCCATCATGCTGGCGGAAGCATCGAGTACTACCAGCAGCTGCTTCTCCAGGCCCCCGGCTACCGGAAGGTAGGGGCGGCTCAGGGCCATTACCAGCAAGAAGGCCGCCAGCAGCTGCAGGAAAAGCAGCAGGTTCTTCTTCAAACGCTGCCAGGGGGTAGTGGCCTCCATATCCTTCAAGACCTCTTCCCAGAGGTAGGTGCTGGAAATAACTTTTTCCTGAAAACGCCTTTTAAGAAGATATAGCAGAATTATCAGCGGAATTATAGCGGCAAAGCCAAGGCCTGCCGGGTTAAGCAACGACAAGGTTTTCTCCTCCCCGTATTGTAAAGTGAGGGGTGAGGGGTGAGGAGTTATCCAGGTAGATCTCACCGTTTTAACCTCACTTAATCACTTAATTATGATGCTAATGCAAAAGTAATTATTGACTGACGACCTTTTAAGCAAGAATCCCCGCCCGGGGGAGCAGCTGCAAAAGCAGTTCTTCAAAAGGGGTGGCACTGCTGACCTGCAGAAATCCTATCCCCCGCCGGAAACAGAAGTCGCGGTTGGCCTCGGTAAAATCATCCAGCTTCTTCCGATAGGCCTTGAGCAATCGTGGGCTGGCACTGATTTCCCGGCTTTCACCACTTTCACTGTCCAAAAGCCGCCAGTCTCCATGCAGGGTTGGGTTGATTTCCTCCGGGGCCAGCAATTGCAAAACAATGACTTCCTGCCTCAGGTACTGGAGGAACTTGACCCCATCTTGGAAACCGTGGGGAGACAGGAGGTCGGATATAAGCAAAGCAACCCCTGGACCGCGAGAAAAGCGGCCATATTCAAGCAAGGCCTGGTTCAAATTGGTGCTGCCAGCGAAAGAAAGCTGCGCCAGGAAAGTCCAGGCCTGGTCAATACCGGTTTTCCCCCGCAAGGGGGCCTGATAGGCAGCGAGTTGCTCAGAGCAGGCGGCGATGGCTACCCGGTCATAAGCCGCCAGAGCCAAATAGGAAAAAGCAGCAGCCAGCTGCAAGGCCAGCCGCTCTTTGGGAGGCTCCCCCCAGGACATAGACTTGCTGACATCAATAAATATATTTAAGAGCAGGTCTTGCTCCTCCATAAACAGCTTTACGAAAAGTTTTTCCGTACGCGCGTAACTGTTCCAATCGATATAACGAAAATCATCACCGCTGGAATAATTGCGAAAGTCGGCGAATTCCACCGACTGTCCTTTAAGCGGTGAACGCCTTTCCCCACTGTTTTTACCCGTCCGCATTTTCCTGCTTACCAGGCGCAAATGCTCCAGGCGCTTCAAGAAATCCTCATCAAATAAATCTTTCACATTAACCCCCATGCCCGCAAACTTAATAGTGACACCCGAAGGGTGGAACACCAGGAGTACCCGCAGGGTGAAGGACATAAGCAACGATAAAAAGCGAATCCAATTATTCTTGAACGGTAAGCTGCAACGATATATAACCCCTCACACCTTACCCCTTACTCCTCACTATTCGTATTAGCCCCCTGTTAGCAAATACCCAAAGCAATAATCGAAAACGGGGGAATTCAATAACTGACTCCACTGCAAAACTCTTTTTGTTGCATAAGGGTTGCATAAATACACAAAGCCTGATTCGGAACGACACAGGGGTCGTTCCATACACACCCTGCGGTCGCTGCAGTACTTTCCGGCCGGTTACATAGGCTAAAGGTCGTTCCCTACACACCCCGCGGTCGCTATTATGGGTGCTGCGCGATATATTTATGCAAACTGATGCATATTTATTGTTTTTTGCAGTGACACCAACCATCGCTCGACCATCGTTAAACCATCGTACAACTATCGTTCATCTTCGATAGCGGCCAGGAGTTCGCCAATCAAGTCATCTATCTTGATACCCTCGGCCTCGCCTTCGAAATTCAGGATGATGCGATGCCGCAAAACCGGGTAGGCCAGTTCCTCAATATCAGCAAAGGCAACATTATAGCGGCCCTCTATCAAAGCCCGGACCCGAGAGCTGGCTATTAAAGCCTGACCCGCACGGGGTGAAGCTCCGTAGCGTACATATTTCTTGATCATTTCCGGGGCATAAGAACTATCTGGATGGCTGGCCAGAATCAGCTTTACTATGCGCTGGTTCACCCGCTCGGCCACCGGAACCCCGGCAGCGATATCCTGCATGGCCAGAACTTCTTCCCCGCTGGCTATCCGCTCCAAGTCCCCGGGATCCGAGCCCATATCCCGGCTTATAATGGCAGCCAGTTCTTCTTCTCCCGGAAATTCCACCAGTAATTTAAAAAGAAAACGGTCGGTCTGCGCTTCGGGCAAAGGATAGGTGCCTTCCATCTCCAGGGGATTCTGGGTCGCCAGTACAAAAAAAGGATCGGGGAGGTTTCGGGTCTTGCCTCCTGCAGTTACAGTTCTCTCCTGCATAGCTTCAAGTAAAGCACTCTGGGTCTTGGGTGTAGCGCGGTTAATTTCATCCGCCAGTACAATATTGGCGAATACTGGTCCCGCTTGAAACTGAAAAGCCCGGCGGCCCTCAGCATCCTCGGAAATAATGCTGGTTCCAACTATATCCGCCGGCATCAGGTCGGGAGTAAATTGTATCCGCTTGAATTCCAGGGAAAGTACCTGGCTCAAGGTTTTAACCAGCATGGTCTTCCCCAAACCGGGAACTCCCTCCAGGAGAACATTCCCCCCGGCTAGCAGGGCAATAAGGCTATGCCTTATTATCTGCTTCTGCCCCACCATCACCTTTGCTATTTCAGCCTCGATCTGCCTGGCTTTATCTACGAATTCATCAATATCCACTTCCTGGCCTCCTTGTACGCTATATCCTTACTAATGTCCCATGAACCAAAACTACAACCTACGATAGTTAAGCGGTAGTTGAACAATGGTTGAATCCTCCGTCTTCCGTCTCCCGTTTTATTCCTCCAGGGAGGAAAAATAGTTTTTCACCACTTCCGTCATACCGGAAGGAATGGGCTGGCGATCCAGCGATTCCCGGGCTGCCTGGCTGTACTCGGCCAAAACTTCCCGGTAAGGCCGCATACTCCCCGGCATTATGGCTGGATCTTCGCTTTCTATCAGCTGCTGGGGCCCCTCACCGGCCTGGCCCCGCACCTGGGATATCTCTCCGCTTCGCCCGATGCGCTGCGGGTCATAAATCTTTTCGTAGTCCCCCCACTTCATTACTGCCAGTTCGCCAGCTCCCGGCTCCTGCGGGGAAGAAGATTGGCCCGGGGAAGAATTATTGCCGCTGCCGCTGCCCAATCCGGCCCCGCTACCGCTGCCTTGCCCACTGCCCTGTTGCCCGCCTTGCTGTCCGCTGCCGCCTGATCTGCCGCTATTTCCTGCCCCCTGCTGTCCAGCAGAGGAAGCGGAGCTTCAAGTGCCCCCGCTCGCCCCGGACCCTGAACTGCAACTATCCGATGCAGCACTGTTGGCTCCGCCTTGAGCCCCGCTGCCGCTACTGCCGGCGCTATGGCCTGCCGCATTGTTCCCACTGCCGCCGCTGCTGTCGGCCGTATTACTGCCGTAGCCTTGAGAAGATGCCCATTGAGAAGGGGAAACACTGCCGGCAGCCAGCAGGGCCTGGCGAGAATCCTGAACTGCCCGCAAAGCCCGGTTCAACTCGGCCAATGCTGCTGCTCTCACCTCTTGCCGGTCGCCTGCGCCATCTTTCACGGCAGAACCAGAAGCACTAGGAACGCCGGCTTCCTTCCCCGCAGAATCGGAACCGGCATTGGCTCCCAGCTCGCTGGAAGAATCGCTTTTCCCTTCTTTACCGGGAGATTCCTCTCCTTCGCTTCCGGCTGCCTGCGGCTCATCCCGCCCATTATCCCTATCTTTACTATCCTCCGTAGCAGCTTCCGGCCTTTCCTGTCCGGTCTTAAACGAAGCCAAATCTGCCGCACTCAGCCTTCCCTGTCGCAAACTTTCCAACCTTAACTGTTCCAGTGTTTCCTCCGCCTGGGCCAGGGATTTGAGGGCCTTTTTCATATCACCCGCCTCATGCAAATCCTTTTGCAATTTCTCCAGAGAACTTACGGTGTTCTCCAGTTCCTTTACCGGGATTGGGTCGGATTTGGCTTGTATTTCCTTTTTTACGGCTTCAATTTTCTTTTCCTGCCGCACTATCTCTTTTTTTACGGCTATCAGTCTATCTACTTCCGCCTGCTGGGGATTGGGCAAAAAACAAAACAGCCCTACCAGCAATAGGCCTGTTGCTATGGTTTTCCCTTCCCGGGCCGGAAAAATAAAGGGGAAAGCCGTCCTGAAATCAAAGGCCTGTAGTTGTTCCAGGGCATCCCGCCGCTGCCGCCGAATCATTTCTGAATCCTCAGCTGACCATTCCAGAGCGGTGGAAACTCGCTCCTGCAACCCTTTAGCATCGCTCATACAGGCTGCGGTCCACAAATCGGGGCGCCGCCAAAAAGCCCAGCCCCAAGCCAGAAGCAGGCTCGCTCCCAGGGTATACAGGCAAAGCTGCTTTACTCCCACCCAGGGGAAGAAAAAGGAGAGCAGAAGAAAAAAAGCGGAGAGGAGCAAAGCTCCGGCCAGTCCCCGCAGCAGCCAGTGCAGGAAATGCTGCAGCTGGATTCTGCGCAGTACCGGCCGCAGGGCTGCAATTATTCTCTTGTCCCCGTAGTCCTTACTTCTCATATATTCACATCCTGAATTTTCTACCCTTCAATCGGTGCCGATCCCGCCTCTGTTTCCACCGCCGCAGGATTTTTCCGCAAGCGTTTGAAACGCCCCACCGGGTCCAGCAAAAACACGGTAAGCAGAAGCAAGATTATAATCAATACCCCATCAAAAATAAAATTATACTGCCAGGGACTCAAAGCCTGGTTGACTGCGGCATTATAACCATAAGTACGGTAACCCCCCAGAAAGCTGCTCATAATACCAACGCCTGCCGCCTGGTTGGGGAAGATGGAGAAAAGGGCCACCAGGGGATTGGCATAAGAAAAGTACATGGCCGTAACCCGGGGATAGGGACCGGTTTGTATCCCCTGCAGGAACACGGTGACGGCCATGGTTCCCACCAGGAACAACAAGACCACCACATAGCTGACCACCATGGAAACCTGGGTACGCTTGAACAGGGTTGAGCAAAAAATGCCGATAACTCCAAAAGTAATGGCCGTAGCCAGGGATACCAGGATAACCCGGCCCATATCGCTTAACAGCACTCCCCCAAAGAAGTACACGATAGCAAAGACCGGCAGGGAGGCAATTACCAGCAAGAGTATATAACTTATAGAAGCCAGAAGCTTGTTCAGGACTATAGAAGCTGAAGACAGGCGGGTACAAAGCAAAAGGTCAAAGGTCTGCCGTTCCCGCTCCCCATTTATTACTCCGGCAGTCAGGGCCGGGGTTACAAAGGAAAGCAACAATAGTTGAAAAACACTCAGTATAATAAATATCTGCGGACCAACATCCGGACCAAAACCGGAATAAAAACCGCGCTTTTGCTGCATCCAGTAATAGGCCAGGGTGATCAAGCCCAGCAGTGCCAGATAAAGGCTTATCATCAGCGGTGATTTCCAATTCCTCATACGGGAGCGAAATTCCTTGGCCAGAATCGGGTTTAATACCAGGCTTTTCATTACTGAACCACCCCTTTCGTAAGCTGCATGAATATGTTCTCCAGATTGCTTTGGGACTCGGCAAAGGATACCAGGGGAATACCGGCCTGAACCAAATGGGTCAAGATACGGTTCATTTCCTCTTCGTCTCCATTAAACGGCAATTCCAGCATCTGCTCATCAAGTTTGATGGCGGAATATCCTAATTCGTTATTTATAAGCAACAGGGCCTCGTCAATCTTACCCAGAACCCGGATTTCAATAGCCTGGGCGGACTGGCTGCGATGCATGATTTCATCGACACTGCCGCAGGCCACCATCTTCCCGGCTTCTATAATACCCAGATGAGTACAAAGCTCGGTTAATTCAGATAGAATATGGGAACTTATAATTATGGTTTTGCCCATGTTTTTCAGTTCCTTTAGGATTTCCCGTACTTCTACCCGCGCCCGCGGGTCCAGGCCGGAAGCAGGCTCGTCCAAAATAAGCAGAGCCGGGTCGTGAACCAGGCAGCGAGCCAGACACAAGCGCTGTTTCATGCCCCTTGACAGCGAATCCACATAAGCCTCCCGTTTATGCTCCAGATCCATCAGCTCCAGCAAGTCGGAGATGATTTTTTCTCTCTGCCGGGCGGGAATCCGGTAACTGGCACTGTAGAAATCGAGGTATTCGTCTACTTTCAGGTCATCATAAACCCCGAAGAAGTCGGGCATATAGCCTACCAGTTGGCGGATACGGCGGGGGTTTTGACTCACATTTTCCCCCGCGATCCAGGCCTTGCCCGAACTGGGGCGCAGCAGAGAAGCCAGTATCTTCATGGTTGTGGTCTTTCCGGCGCCATTGGGTCCCACAAAACCAAATATCGCTCCTTCTTCCACATTAAATGAAAGCCGGTCAACCGCCAGGAACTTGCCATAACTTTTGGATAGTTCTTCAACTTGCAGCATGCTATTCCCCTCCTTCCATATTGTCACCGTCCGGGGCTGCCGGGACCACCTGCGGGGAAAGATATTCTCCCTCCAGGCTCAGGGTAACACCGGAAATATTTACATAGCCGGGACCTTTATCCCCGCTGCCGACTTTTACCTGCAGCGAGCCTTTTTCCGAAACATAAGGCTTCCAATCCGCAAGTAGCATCCCGCCCGGTTGGTAGCTTAAATCCTCCCACCGGCCTTTATGGAAATTGTATACCATCAGCTTCATAAGGTAGGCCCGCCGGTAATCGTTAGAGCCCACATATAGTTTGAACTCATCAATCTTTACCTCTTCCCGGGAAAAGGGCAGATCCAGCTCGAACTCCAGAAATCCCCCTTCACATCCAATTCCCCAGGGATCCTGGTTGAAATTGCGCCCATCAGTAGCGGTAAAACGCCCGTTAATTACTCCGGGAGGGATAGACAATGCTTTTTGAGCAGCCAGTTTGAGCTCCAGGGGAGCAAGGTAGATACTGTTGTAGTTGACCTTCCCCCGGTTTTCCGGGACAAATACCTGAGAAGCAGCTGCTTTGGAAAAGCCTATGAACATTATGGAATCATCAAAAAGTTGCCCATTGCGTGATGCGTTTTCCAGAATCTGGGTTGACCACTGTCTTTCCCAGTTGGCCTCTCCTTGATAGCCCTGGGGCCGGTATACCGGGTAGCGTTCAAAAATCCGGTAAAAAGCCGGCCCCCGGTTGGGGGTGAAACGTGGAGCAAATTCCACCTCCACCGTCTGGCCGGGAAGTATTTTGGAGATACGCTGGTAACCGTAGCGGTTGAGAAGAATACAATTAGACAGGGTACGGTCTGATTTATTTTTTATGGTTCCCTTTATTTTCCCCTGGCTGGTTTTTAACTGGGCTTCGATTCGCCCGGCTTGCTCTATATTTTCGTTCAGGGCTATACAGCGCATAGACCAGCGGCTGGCATCATCAAAACTGACCCGGGTTCTTTCGTCCTGGCTTACGGTAGCCAGCAAGGGAAATTGACTAGAATTGGCGCTTCCCCCCATTACACTAACCGTCCTGCGCATCATATAACCCATATCCCCGCCGATTACATCGACTACCTGCTGGCCTTGCAGGTCAAAGGAGAACTCTTTGCGGGTAGGGGCAAAAACCCCAGCATAGGTACTGGCCTCCGCCCGGTCCGAATCCGGCTGAAGTTTTACCAGAGTAATAACATTGGTAAATACATCCCGGCCTTTGGCTTTGAAAGCCCCCAGGTAAGTCATGCTGAACAACAACACCGCCAGAGCGGGTATCAAGGCCCAGGCCCAGTCCCGGCGGTCATACTTTTTAAGGAAAAGGTAAATGCCCGGCCCCAGAACAACGATATAGGCCAAGAGTACCAGGGCCAGCCAACCGGCGGAAGGCAGATCGGAAGCCGGAAAGTTCCGTAAAACCCAGCCCATGTCCTGGATACTGACATACCTGCCGTTGGCTCCGGCCATCTGGTGCGGGTTAATCCGCAGAATCAACTGGCTCCAGAAAGCGTTGTTGCCCGTCCAGTTGGCAAAAGGTTGCAAGGCCAGGTCATAAGCCAGATAAAGAATGCTTCCCCGGCCCCTTTTATCTTCGACTACCACCGGGGTCTCCCCCGAGCTTAACAAGGCTTGGCCCGAGCGGAGTTGGCCCTCGCTGATAATAAAAGGCTTTTTCGCCTCCAGGCTTTCACCGGCCAATTTTTCCATACCGCTCAAAGCGGAAATTTGACGAGTGCCGGAAATACCTACCGGCCAGAGGGTTCCCGGTAAGTCGAAAAAGGTCTTCTTCCAATTGGGTCCACCACCCAGAACCAGCATTCCCCCTCTTTGCACCCAGTCTTCAATAGCTTTCAATTGCCCCTTGCTCAGGCTGGAACTGGAGAAATCGTTCAAGGCCAGAATATCCAGGTTGTCCAGGAGCAGGCTTTTTTCCGGTATATCTTTAGCTTCCAGGTGGGTTACGCTTATTCTCTGGCCGGCAGAAGGAAATTTGATCCCTCCCAGGTGATCCAAAGTGCTCGGCCCGGAAGCCAAAACGCCTACCAGCATCTCCTGCGGCTGCATAATCGTAACCCGGCTTTTGCATTTGGCCATCTCTTTTTCCCCGGCCATCAATTTAATCTCATAATTAGTGGTTTGATTGGCCGGGATAAACATACTTACCCTCTTCTTACTCCCGGTTGGAAGTACGATTTCTTTTTGCTGTTGAATTCTAAGTTCATTATTATTAGTGTCAAACACCAGTCGTCCCCGGATTTCCGGTCCCGGGTTAACCAGGGTTACCTGTAAGGGAAAAGCCTGACCCCAGCGGGCAAAGCCCTTGAAGCCGGCTTCTGCCGTCATCTCCACCTGTCCGGCCGCTTCTGCCGTTGCGGGCGGCAGGCTGCCCAGGAGAAGAAACAGGCCCAGTAATATAGAAAACGATAATTGCATCATCTTTTTCATGGCATAACCCTCCCTACCGGAGCTGGAGCAACCGGAGCATCCTGAACCGCTGTAGTCCCCTGTTTAACTCCCGTTGTCGGTTTATTGGCCGTAGCCTTTTTTCCTGCTACCTTCTGCTTGTCCTCATCCAGCTGGTAGCGCAAATTGATGGATTTTTGCAGTATGGGGGAGAGCTCATCCTCATCCAAAACGATAAATCCGACTTGCAGCTCCTGACTTTTATCTTTTCCCAGGTAGAGGGCTTCCACTTCCGAAGCCGCCACCTTGCCCGACGCTTCCTTGACCTGGAAAGCCCGCGACAGTTTATTGCTGTCTTTCATTTCTATAAATATTACCGGTACTCCGCCTTCAGCCAACCCCTTAAGCTTCTTAAGCGTTTGGCCCTGCAATGCTTCCTGTTGCTGGTCGGCAAATACCCACACGGCATCCATGCTGCCGGCCGGCAAGGAGCCTGCGCCTATATCCTCAGCACTCATATTCCACCATTCCATAGGACTGTTGGTATATTGCTGGTAGTACTTCTCATCATTGGAGACAAAAGCAACCTTAAATCCATAGGAAGGCTCCATCTCTTCACCCTGAGCATTATAAAAGAAGGGAGAAATATCCTGATTCTTGCCGGGAACGGCCGTTAAAAGTATGCGGTCTTTTGCCTCGCACTCCACTATTTTCCCATCCCCTGTTTCCAAGCGCATTTTGGCCACCTGCGGGTTCTTGCAATAGCCGTAAAAAATACCATCGGCATCCAGGCCGCAATCAACCGGGCTGGCCGACAGGTAATTGGTTTCAAACTCCATGCCTTTTTCCAGAGAGAGGCGTCCCAGTTTCTTTTCCACCTGGCGCAATCCCAATATGTATCCATTTCCGCCTCCGTATTCATAGATCATCCGGTCCATATTGGGCCCCTTTAACCCATATTCCAACTTAAACAGCAGATAGCTCCTGCCACCAAGCTCTCTGATATCCAATACCTGTACCCTTTTCATTTCTTTCTCCATATCCGGCCTCATACCCAGCAAGTTGTTTTTTAAAAGCTTCGGCCCCTCTTTCTGTAGGATCTTTTCCGCTTCCTGCTTAATCCGGCTATGGTCGGTACCAGGCGAGAAATAGTAATAGTGGTCAAATGCCAGCCAGGCAATGAGCAAGAGTACTATCCCCCCCAAAGCGATTCCAAGCCTCTTCTTCACCTCTTAACCCCCATTCATCTTATTCCGTTCCGATAGATTCCACCAAGCCAGGGCAGAACCCCATCATATATTCATTACTCATTACTGCCCCATTTCCTTTCACCTGCCAAGAAATGTTTTACAGAGCTCCCTATGGCAGAATATGATCCCACGTCTTTCCTTCCCACCCAAACATTTTAATTAATTTGAGAAAAAGGTGTTAGGTATAATACCCTACATACTTACCATCATTGGTATAAAACATGAAAACCAAAAAGCCTTTCTAAAAAGAAAGGCTTTTTGGCTTGAACATAAACCCTGTATCTCTTGGGAGAGTGGATACCAAAATTAATGCATTATGTATTGTATTATTAATAAAAAAAGAACCAATATCCTTATGAAGGTGACATAACTGTCCTATTCATAAAAATATTGGTTCTTTGGAGCCTCTCCTGGCAGGTTCTCCACAATCCACCAAACTATTAAATTTTTAATTTTAGCTCATATAAAAAATTAACTTTAAATCAAAATTTCTGTATCACTCAGTATATATAGTCACTAGATTT
>ENA-UOUL01000925-UOUL01000925.1-bioreactor-metagenome-genome-assembly--contig:-NODE-925-length-46119-cov-7.436189_pt1 | contig 46119 bp, 42 predicted proteins | sample MGYA00249838_ERZ747220 | MGnify/ENA primary metagenome ERZ747220 (study PRJEB28778, sample SAMN05720191) | bioreactor metagenome | isolation source: Anaerobic biogas reactor | place: USA:Washington... | reverse complement strand
AAAAGCCGTGGAAGCGGTGCTGCGGGAGGCGGCCCCCGGCCTGCCCTATTCTGTCCAGCAGCCCGGCATGGACGAGGCCAGCCGCCTATTATTCCTGGACGTCTTTGTCCGGGACGATGCCCCGGTCCTGGGGCTGTGCGTGTTGGGGGGCGTGTTTTCAGAAGGGGTGGACCTGCCCGGCAAGGCCCTCACCAGCGTGGCCATCCTGGGGGTGGGCCTGCCCCAGGTGAACGAGCTGCGCAACCTGTACCGCGCCCGGATGGAGGAGGCCCTGGGGGAGGGTTTTGCCTTCGCCTACCGCTACCCGGGGATGCACAAGGTGCTGCAGGCTGCCGGCCGCCTCATCCGCTCGGAAAGCGACCGGGGGGTCCTCCTGCTGATGGACGACCGCTATGCAAACCGGGATTATCTGGCGCTGCTGCCGCCCCACATCACCCTCAAACGGGTATCATCCAACCGGGAGATTACAGAAACCGCACGGGGTTTCTTTCATGAATCCACAGAAAGGACCATCGAACATGGCTGAGGTGCCGCAATACCGCCTGGGGGAAGTGGAGCGCAAGCTGCTCACCCTCTACGCCCTGAGGGAGCTGGGCCCCTGCAACAACCTGCAGCTGATTGCCTTCATGACGGAAAACGACCTCATGAACTATTTTGATTTGCAATTGGCCCTGTACGAGCTGGCCCAGCGGGGCCAGGTCTTAAAGGAGCCCGTCTGCGGAGACGAGCGCTACACCATCACCCCGGAAGGGGAGCAGGCCACCGAGCTGTTCGTCTCCCGCCTGGGGGAGAGCGCCCTGGTGAAGTTGCGTGCCGCCGTGCCGGACTTCTCCGAGCGCATGCGCAAGGAGCGGGAGCTCTTCGCCCAGATCAGCCACGAAAGCCGCAACGAGTACCACGCTCAGATGGGCATCGCCGAAGGGGGCATGCAGCTGCTGCGCCTGGACCTGTCTCTGCCCACTGCCGAACTGGCGGACCGCTTCCGCGCCGCCTGGGCGGAGAACGCCCGGGAGATTTACGATTTCATCATCAACCGCCTGTCCGGGGAGGATTTGCCATGAAGGTCTGCGGCATCGTGGTGGCCGCAGGCGCCGGCAAGCGCCTGGGGGCGGACCAGAACAAGGTGCTGCTGCCCCTTATGGGCCGGCCCCTGTTTATTTACGCCCTGATGGCCCTGCGGCCTCAGTGCCACCACCTGATCCTGGTGACCCGGGCGGACGAGCAGGCCGCCTTTGAGGCCCTGCTGCAAGAACATGCCCTGCAGGTGGACCAGCTGGTGCCCGGAGGCCGGGAGCGCCGGGACTCCGTGGAAAACGCCCTGACGGCCATGCCGGAGGGCTGTGACATCGTCCTGGTGCAGGACGGGGCCCGGCCTTTTTTGAGCCAGGACCTGGTCCGGCGGGTCATCGATGCCGCCCGGGCTGATGGCGCCGCCGTCCCTGCCATCCCGGTGCGGGACACCCTGCGCAGGGCAGAGAACGGGGCCACCGCCACGGTCTCCCGGGAGGGGCTTTACCAGGTGCAGACCCCCCAGGGCTTTCAGACGGCGCTCCTCAAGCGCGCCTACCGGGAGCACCGGGAGGCCGCCACCGACGACGCCGGCCTGGTGGAGCGCCTGGGGCATCCCGTCACCCTGGTGCCCGGGGATGCCCGGAACCTGAAAATCACCCACCCGGAGGATTTCACCATGGCACAGCAGCTGTTGGCAGGCAGTCTACGCTTAGGCACCGGCTATGACATCCACCGCCTGGTGCCAGGGCGCGACCTGGTGCTGGGCGGGGTCCTCATCCCCCATCCCCTGGGCCTCCTGGGCCACAGCGATGCCGACGCCCCCCTGCACGCCCTGATGGACGCCCTCCTTGGGGCCTGCGCCCTTCCGGACATCGGCCAGCATTTCCCGGACAGCGACCCGGAATACAAAGGCGCCTCCTCCCTCCAGCTATTGGCAGAAACCCGGGGCATCCTGGCCCGGCACGGCTTTCTCCCCCAGCAGGCGGACCTCACCATCTTGGCCCAGCGGCCCAAACTGGCGCCGTATATCCTGAAAATGCGCCAGAACATCGCCGGCGCCTTGGGCCTGCCCCTCCCCCGGGTGTCCGTGAAGGCCACCACCACGGAAGGCCTGGACGCCGTGGGCCGGGAGGAGGCCATTGCAGCCCAGGCCGCGGCCACGGTGCTGGCGGTGGACGACGCATCCTTCGAATAGGCAGGGAAACGCATTTTCTGTTTGTTTGATGCATCCTTGTGTGATACTATATTCACAGTTAATCATATATCTCTGAACAATTTTTGATTGGAGGAAAGACACATGCTACTGGACAATCAAATCTGGCTGGGCACCAGTGCCGAGGGCCCTGTCACCATGCTGCCCCAACTGGCCAACCGCCACGGGCTCATCTCCGGCGCCACCGGCACCGGCAAAACCGTCACCCTGCAGGTGATGGCCGAGGCCTTCTCCCAGCTGGGAGTGCCCGTCTTCATGGCGGACGTCAAGGGCGACCTGGCCGGCATGGCCAAGCCCGGCGAGATGAACGACAAGATCCGGGAGCGCATGGCCCAGGTGGGCCTGGAGCACTATGTCCCCCGGGCCAACCCCGTCACCCTGTGGGATGTCTACGGCATCTCCGGCCACCCGGTCAGGACCACCGTCAGCGAGATGGGACCCCTGCTGCTGGCCCGGATGCTGCAGCTGAACGAAACCCAGGCCGGCGTCCTCCACATCGTCTTCCGCATCGCAGACGACGAGGGCCTGCTCCTCATTGACCTGAAGGACCTGCGGGCCATGCTCACCTACGCCGGGGACAAGGCCTCCGACTACACCCTGCGCTATGGCAACATCGCAAAAGCCTCCATCGGCGCCATCCAGCGGGCCATTGCCGTCCTGGAAGACCAGGGGGGCAACCTCTTCTTCGGCGAGCCCGCCCTGGACCTGGCCGACTGGCTGGTGCGGGACGAGAACGGCGCCGGCATGATCAACATCTTAGCCGCCGACAAGCTCTTCCTGCGCCCCAACATGTACTCCGCCTTCCTGCTGTGGATGCTGGCCGAATTATACGAGCTGCTGCCCGAGCAGGGGGATTCCGAACTGCCCCGCATGGTCTTCTTCTTTGACGAGGCCCACCTCCTCTTCAACGACTGCCCCCGGGAATTGATGGAGAAAATCGAGCTCACCATCCGGCTCATCCGCTCCAAGGGCGTGGCCGTCTACTTCATCACCCAGAACCCCGCCGACGTGCCCACCAGCGTCCTGTCCCAGCTGGCCGCCCGGGTACAGCATGCCCTGCGGGCCTTCACCCCGGCGGAGCAGAAGATCATCCGTACCGTGGCCCAGACCTTCCGCCCCAACCCCAATTTTGACACCGAGCAGGCCATCACCCAGCTGCAGACCGGCGAGGCCCTCCTCTCCTTCCTGGAGGCCTCCGGCGCGCCCTCCATCACCCAGAAGGCCGTCATCCTGCCGCCCCAGTCCGCCATCGGCACCATCAGTGAGTCCTTCCGCAACACCCTCATTGACACCAGCATGCTAAGGGACAAATACACCCAGATGTTCGACCGGGAGAGCGCCTACGAAATCTTAAGCGCCAAGTTCTCCTCCCAGGGCATCATGGGCACCGCCCGGGTGGTGGCCGAGGAAATCCTGGGCACCGTCAGCCCCGCGGCATCCGCCCAGCCCATGCCCCAGAAGAACACCATCTCCGTCTTTGACCCGGCCACCGGCACCTATGTGGAGCGGGAGATGCAGGCCCCCGTTGAATATCCTGCGCCCCCCGCCCAGCCCGCGCCCATCCCCGCCGAGGTGAAAAAGGTGGAGCAGGCGCCGCCCCCCGTCCTGGTCTACAACCCCCAGACCGGGCAGTACGAGCCCCAGATGCAGGTGCCTGCCGTACAGGAGCAAAAGCCTGTGAAGGAGCCCAAGGTGCAGAAGTCCACCCCCCATGTGAAGAGCCTGGGCGAGCGCATGCTGGACAACTTCACCCGCTCCACCGCCTCCGGCGCCGGCTACACCGTGGGCCGCTCCATCTCCCGGGGCATCCTGGGGGTCTTCGGCATCAAGTAAACCCAATAGCCCGCCCGGGAACACGGGTGGGCTTCTTCTTTCACCCCGCCCCCACCCCTTGACAGAACAGGAGGAGCACCATGGGCATCAGAATCGGCATCCTCACCTCCGGCGGCGACTGCCCCGGCCTCAACGCCGCCATCCGGGGCGTTGCCCGGGCCGCCTACCAGACCCTGGACGCAGAAATCGTGGGCATCCGGGCCGGCTACCGCGGCCTCATCGACGGGGACTATCAGGTGATGCAGCAGCATCAGTTCTCCGGCATCCTCACCATGGGGGGCACCATCCTGGGCACCTCCCGCACCCCCTTCCGCAACATGCGCCTGGTGGAGGAGGACAATGTGGACAAGGTCCACGCCATGAAGATGAACTACCGGGCCATGCGCCTGGACTGCCTGGTCACCCTGGGGGGCAACGGCACCCACAAGACCGCCAACCTCCTCTCCGAGGAAGGCCTCAACGTCATCGGCCTGCCCAAGACCATCGACAACGACATCTTTGGCACCGACTTCACCTTCGGCTTCCACACCGCCGTGGACATCGCCACCGATGTCATCGACCGCATCCACACCACCGCCGCCAGCCACAACCGGGTCATGGTCATTGAGATCATGGGCAACAAGGCCGGCTGGCTCACCCTCTATGCCGGCATCGCCGGCGGCGCCGATGTCATCCTCCTCCCCGAAATCCCCTACGACATCAACAAGGTGGCCGCAGTCATCGACGAGCGCGCCCGCAACAACAAGTTCTTTACCATCATCGCCGTGGCGGAAGGCGCCATGTCCCTGGAGGAAAGCCAGATGAAGCGCAAGGAGCGGGAGGCCGCCTGGGAAGGCGCCGGCACCGTCTCCCAGCGCATCGCATCCCAGCTCACCCAGATCACCAACGCCGAGTGCCGCGCCGTCATCCCCGGGCACATGCAGCGGGGCGGCAGCCCCTGCGCCTACGACCGCGTCCTCTCCACCGAGTTTGGCGTCCGGGCTGCACAACTCATCCGGGAAGGCCGCTTCGGCCTCACCGTCGCCCTCAAGGAAGGCCGCATCAGCGAAAACAAACTGAAGGACGTGGCCGGCGTCCCCAAGCCCGTAGACCCCAACGACCAGATCGTCATCTCCGCCCGGGACATCAACATATCGTTTGGGGATTAGGGAGAGGGGACGGAAAAGGACGGATTTGGGGCTTCGCCCCAAAGAAAGAAATTTTCTGGGGCTTTGCCCCAGACCGGGGAAGTTCTTGGGGCTTCGCCCCAAACCCCAGAAGGGGCCACTTGGCCCCTTCACCCTTTTTTCCTGAAGATACAATGTTAATTGACCATAGGTACGGCAGGTAGTGCTGGATATATATCAAAACGGAGCGCCTTGTTTGAAGGTGCTCCGTTTGTTTTCCCCGGTCATTGCCGGGAGTAATTCATTAGTGAATAGAATCAGAAAACAGCGCTCTCCACCACCTGGTACAGCAGCTCCTCCAGCTCCGGGGTCACCGCCAGCATGTCCAGCTGGAAGGCCACCAGGATGCCGTCCTTGATGGCGTACACCACCAGCCGGACCCCGCCCTCCATGGCGGTTTCCTGGCGAACATAGCGCTTGTCGTTTAAGGTGACTTCAGAAAAGACCGTGCCCTCCCTGGCAGACTTCTGGGCGGTGGCCAGCAGGGTGTTGAAGGTCTCGTCTGAGTTTTGGAACATCTGGCTCAGGGCGTTTTCCCGGGTGTACATGAGGATTTGGGAATGGCTGGCGAAATCATAGTACAGGAGGCTCAGGTCGCCATTGATCAGGAACTCCGCAATGCCCCGGGGGTCGTTCATCTTGAGGTAGTCCTCCACCTGGGCGGCGATGTCCTGGGTCAGCACCGCTATGCCAAAGGGCGGTGTGATTGTGAGGGTAATCCCTTTGGTAACCAGGGTGATGATGCCGTCCTGGACGGTGACCTGGTCCACAGGGGTGGGGAAGTTGGAACGGACCTCATCGGGCAAATCGATCTTAAGGGGCGGGGCATCGCTGAATACCAGCACGTCATCGGCAGTCAATTCCCCTTCCTGGGTCAGGGCAGGTACGGCGCCAAGCAGCAGGGCCAGGGACAGGAACAGGGCAAACAGTTTTTTCATCGGGGTCTCTCCTTTTTGATATGGGATGGTGTCGGGGTCAATGCAAGGTCAGTTTGATATCGTCTGTCCGGAACAGCAGCTTGTTGCTGTCCAGATCCAGCACGCTCAGGAGGAAGCGCAGCTCCTGCCCCTCCGGTTCAATCCCGGGCAGGTAGGAGAAGAGCTGGTGGTAGGCAGAGGCGCCGGGGGCCAGCACCAGGCGGATGGGGGCGTTGGCCCCGTAGGGCGCATCGTCCACCCAGACATGGTGGAAACTGATGAGGCGGATGGTTTTGTCGGTATCATTTTTCAGGTACAGCCGCTTGCCTGAGGGATCGCTGTCAAGGCGCACCAGCAGCAGGCCCTGCTCATCTGCAAGGATGCTGCCCGCGGTGTCCAGGGGCTGCTCCACATCCAGCATGCCGTCCCCCGGGATGTGGACATAGGGGGTCTTTTTCGCCACCCGCTCCCTGCCCAGGCTGTTTGCCCGGCTGTGGTGGTCCAGCTCGAAGCGCAGGCTGATGTCCTTCACCTGAAAAATGCCCAGGCGCTCCAGGTTGTCCCCGGTTTCCAGCAGGCTCCGGTAGGGCTCCAGGTCCGCCGGCAGCTCCATGGGGGCCTGGTTGATGAAGGCGTAGGTGTACATCCTGCTGCCCTTCACCACCGCGTGCTGCGCCAGTTCCAGCTGGGCCATGATGCCGTTGATGCTGCTTTCGGCGATCCTCACCTGGTCAAAGCGTTCGCTGTTGTTGGTGATCAGAAGGGGTACCCGCAGCTGGCCGTCCCGCCAGGTGACCGGGCCGGTTTGTTCGATGATCACGCCGTCCAGCTCTGCCAGGGTGCGCATGTCCTTGGGCTTGCTTTCCTGCCCTTCGTAGCCTGCGCCCACAGGGATCTGGGTGTGCAGGCGGATTTCATCGGTGTAGCTGCCCGGGTCAAACATGGATTCGCTGTGCTTGTGGATTACGAAGCGGAAGGCCATTTCTGTAATCTCCCGGATGCCCAGGTCCACCAGGCTGCTGCCATCCGGCCCCGGGGCGACGGGGATGACAAGCTCTGCCTGGGCCATGGTCCCTGCCGGCAGGTGGCTGTTCATCTGCACCGGGATCATCGTCCCGTTGATGTTGAGCCAGGCCAGGGTGATGTTCACATCCTCCTCCTGGCGGTTTTCCATCAGCAACTTCAGCAGCATCGTGTCCGGTGCCCGGCGGGCGTCCCCGGTGTCCTCTGCGGAAAAATCAATCATCTCCAGGGTGAAGAGGATGTCCTCTGCCTCCGTCAATAGGGTGGGCTGCTGGTTTTGGTAGGCGTATTCAACATCCCGCACAGGGTTGCTGGCAGGCGGCGGCACCGGCGGGGCGTTCATATCGCTCAGGGGCATCACGTCCGAGGGATAGGCGTTGCCCTGGGTGTCCACCACGGAAATCATCAGGGCATGGTCGTAGGCTTCCCGGTCCAGGGGCTGGTAGGCCAGCTGCAGCCCCTTGCGGATGTCCAGGCTGAGGATGGTGATGTCGTCGCTGACCACCCAGTCCCCCACCACCAGGGGCTTTCCCGTCTCGTCCCGGGTTACATAGGAGGACAGGTAGACCAGGTGGACCACGTCCCAGTCGGCCAGGTTGATGTCCCGCTTGCCCACCATGCTGCCGTCATCATCCATGATGGCGCCGTTGATGCGCGCCAGCCCCTGCTGCTTGTCCAGTTCCGCCAGCAGGTTGGCCGTCAGGGATTCCCGGCTGCCGTCCTGTTTGCGGCGCTCCAGCACGATGGGAATCTGGTATTTGGCGATGCCGTCCAGGTTTTCCGTCTCACGCAGGAAGGGCACGGGCACAAGTCCCGAGTCCCTGTCGCCGATGTAGAGGATGTTGCCGCCAAAGTTGGCCTGCAGCCTGCCTTCTTCCGACAGGCTCACATCGCTGGACATGAAGGCCAGGGTGTATTCCTCCCCGGTGCGGTGGGTGAGGATGTAGTATTCCGCCCGGTCGTAGTTGGCCACCTGCTCGGGGCTTAATTGGATGGCATACTCCCCGGTGACCTCGTCAAACACCACCACCGGCGCATCCTCCCCCTTCCAGCTGCTGAGGCTGTCCCCCAGCAGGATGGCGCCGAAGCGGTCCATGAAGGCCTGGTAGTTGGGCATGATGTCAAACTGACGGTACAGGTCCCGCCAGGCCAGCTCATACACCTTTTTGTTGGAGAAGGGGAAATAGATGGCCAGGCCCTCGCTCCTTGGGATGTTGCTGATGTTGTGCAGCACCGCCTCATCAATGGCCTTGCGCAGGGCTGCGGTTTCTTGGGGATAAAGGCCCGACAGGTTCCGGGCCAGGTCGTGCAGGTCCACCAGGTCGTAATCGCTGGTGGTTTCGGTGGCGCCATAGGTCTTGGTGGCATCCCGGGACCGGGCCACATCGGAATACACCTTCATTTCAAAGCCGTGGCGCAAATCAAAAAACAGGTTGTCCACCGCCTGGGCCACCGGCTGCAGCTTGTCCAGGTCCAGCAGGGACAGGGTGACGGACATGTTGAAATCAGGCACCCGCAGCCACACGTCTGCGTAGTATTCCTCCGTCATGTCGATGATCAGGCGGCCCACCTCATCCCCCCGCATGGAGGTCTTGCCCATTTGCCCCAGAAAACGGAAATCCACCCCCAGGGCAGGGAGCACCTCCTCTGAAGCCAGCATGTATTTGGCATGGGGCGCAAGCAGCATGCCCACCTCCAGGGTGGCCATCAGGCAGGCGTCAAACAGCAGCCATTCCAGGCGGTTGTCGCCGTTGAAAGGACTGCTTTTCAGGGCGTCCCGCATCTCCAGCAGGGTGAGCATGTCCGGCATATGGTATTCATCCATCCCAAAGCCCACCATGGGGCCGCCGCCGTGGTTCCACAGGGTCAGGGCATAGGACTCGGCCGGATAGTTTGCCACGGCATAGTTAAGGAAATCCACCAGGGGGCCCGGGTCGGCCATGTTGCGCTTGGGCTCCTGGTGAACCAACTCAATGTTGCGCCCGGTCAGGCGGTAGATGCTCAATTTGTCCGCAGGCACAATGTTGTTGCCCCAGGAGGTGGTGCCGCCAGTCATGAGCAGCACCGTCACCTTGTCGGTATCAAGGCCCGAGCGCATCATCTCGGTGATGTCGGTGGTGGCGTAATTGCCCTTGGGCTCCAGGTCGCTGCCCACGATATAGACCATGATGGTCTGGGTATTGAAGCCTTCCGGCGCTTCCGCAGCCCCGCCCAAAGGGGCCAGGCCCAGCAACATCAACAAGGCCAGGATGATTGAGAGGATTTTTCGCATTGCTGTTTTCTCCTGCATGCACGGTCGTGGTGTGTCAGATACGCGGCACATCACTGGTTTTTCCAGTCTACCGCAGCCGCATCCCTTTAGACGCTTGGACCCTGCCATTCGTTCCTGACTTGTTTGATTCAAATGTCTCACCATCGCGGTATGCATGATTAAAACTGGCAAAAACGGGAATATTTAGATTGATTCTATTTTTCAGGAGGCAGGCCTGTGACTGAGATGAGAAACAGCACGGAGCTGCTGCTGGCCCACGGCATCAGCCCCACCTACCAGCGCCTGCAGGTGCTGCGCTACCTGCGGCACCACGGCAAGCACCCCCGGGCGGAGGACATTCATGCCTTCATGCAGCGCCGGCGCCTGGCCCTCTCCCGCGCTACGGTGTACAATGTGCTGAACCTCTTTGTGCAAAAGGGCCTGGCCCGGGAAATCCGCACGCCCCAGGGCCTGCGCTATGATGTGGACACCCGCCCCCACGGGCATTTCCTGTGCCGGGGCTGCGGCCATGTGGAAGACATCCCTGCATCCTGCTGCCCCCTGCACCTGGGGGAAGCCCTGGCCGGCTTTCAGGTGCATCTGCAGGAATTGCTGTATCAGGGGCTGTGCCCGGCCTGCCAGTGAAGTGCCCATGGATGAAAACGGCAACCATTCCCGTTATAATGGATAAGAACAACCGGGAGGATCAACATCGATGTGGATTTGCAACCGCTGCCAGGCCAGCAACAAGGACGGACATACCCAGTGCATGCAGTGCTCTGCCCCCAGGAACGCCCGGCGCTTTGGCGCTGGCACCCCGGTGGATGCCCCCAGCGTCCAGCAGGTAGCCGGCTCCCAGCGGCGGATGCAGCCGCCCCCTGCCCCCCAGGAGCAGCCGGTGATGGCGCCGCCGCCCCCCCTGCGCCGCCAGGGCACCCAGCCGGTGCCGACGCCCCCTGCCATGAGGCCGGCCGGCGGCTTTGTGCGCCTGGCGGGCCTGCTGCTGGCCATCCTGCTGCCCCTCATGGTGCTGCTCTTGGCGGTGCTGCGGCTGGACACCTTAAAACCCCTGATGGAGGAGCTGTTCCTGGGGAAGGCCCCGGCTGCATCATCCGCCCTGCCCCAGGTGGCGGGCGCGGTAGCGGATGCTGCCCCGGCGGTGACTGCCGACTCCCCTTCCATCTTTACCGTGATGTTGGGCTGGGTGGTGTACGTTGCCAGCGCCTTCACCGCCGCCCTTCTGGCCCTGGTGCCCGGCCTGTCCCTGTGGTCCCTGGGCCACCTGGGGCGCAACATCCGGAAGCGCTAAACCGGTCTACAATATATAGATAAACCAGCATGAAAAAACCGCGGAGCCAACATAATCAGCTCCGCGGTTTTTGTCGTTTTGCTTATTTCTCGTCTTCTTCGAACAGCTCGCTGTCCTCTTCCTCGGCCAGCTCTTCCATGAACAGCTCGAAGACCTCCTGCTCCACCTCGTCGTCGTCGCAGGAGACATAGGTGTCTTCGCCGTTTTCATCCTGCTGGATGCGCAGGATCACCACCTCGCCCTCCTCCTCGTTTTCCTCTTCCTGGGGGGCCAGCAGCACCACATAGCGCTCGGATTCGTATTCGATGGTGGTGAGGTATTCAAACTCGGTGGTTTCGCCGTCTTCGTCGGTCAGCTCCACGATGTTTGTTTCCCATTCCTCCTGGATGTCTTCCATGTCCTTTTTGTCTTTCTCCATGATGGGTTTCCTCCTGTTTTCACTCGGCTTAAACAAGCCGGGGGTGGCTTGCAGTTTACATGCCGGGGCCCTGTTTGTCCAGATAAGACTGCAAAATGATGGCGGCAGCCACCTGGTCCACCAGGGTTTTGATCTGCCGCGGGTTCTTGCCCTGGGCCTGCAATCGCTCCTCCGCTTCGAAGCTGGAGAGGCGCTCGTCCTGCAGGTGCACGGTGACGCCCATCTTCCTGAGCACCTCCGCAAAGCCCAGCACCTCCTGGGCCTGGGGGCCCGTGCTGCCGTCCATGTTGCGGGGCAGGCCCATCACCAGGGCCTGGGCCTGGAGGGCCGCCATCAGTTTGAGGATGCTGCGGGCGGTGGGGTGCCAGCCCTGGTGGGAAATCACACAGTAGGGGGTTGCAATCCGCCCGGTTTCGTCACCAAAAGCAACGCCAATGCGTGCATTGCCATAATCCAGGCCCAACAGCCTGCTCAAAACTTGCCCGGGTCCACCTTGAAGTAGAAGCGCACCAGCTCTTCCACGATCTCATCCCGCTCCAGGCGGCAGATCATGCTCCGGGCGTTGTCATGGCTGGTGATGTAGGTGGGGTCTCCCGTCAGGACAAAGCCGGTGAGCTGCGCCACTGGGTCATAGCCCTTGGCCATGAGCGCCGCAAACACATGCTGCAGGATGCTGGCCGCCGCGCAGTTGTCATCCCGGATGGGGGTCAGTTTGGTAGTGCCAAATTTCTGTGACATAAGCAACCCTCCTTGCTTTATTATACAGGAACCTGGTAAAACATCAAGACAAATTCGGTGGATTTGCAAGCATTTCCGGCCTTGTCCGCCTGTCCTGTGATCCCTGTCCGGCGCCGGTCAAACAACCATGCCACTCCTTTTTTACCCGGAAATCCCGTCCTGTGTCAGATAATGGTATACTGACAGCAGCTAAATTTTGAAGGAGGGCCCCGATGACCCACCGTTTGTATTACGAAAACGCCTTTGACACCCGCTTTTCTGCCCGGGTGGTCGCTGCAACCACCGAAGCGGGCAAGCCCCGTGTGGCCCTGGACCGCACCCTGTTTTACCCCGAGGGGGGCGGCCAGCCCCCGGATCACGGCCGCCTGACGGCAATGGGCCGGGACCTGGCCGTCATCGATGTACAGGTGGACGAAGAGGGGGTGATCTGGCACACCCTGGCATTGCAGGAAGGGGAGCCCCTGCCGGAGCCGGGCAGCCCAATCGAGGGGGAGATTGACTGGCAGCGCCGGCATGATCATATGCAGCAGCACACCGGGGAGCACATCATCGCCAACTGCCTGCACCGCCTCACCGGGGGCTTCACCCACGGGCTGCACATCGGCCAGGAGGTCTGCACCATCGACGTGAGCCTGCCGGGCGGCGACACCAGGATTGAGGAGGACATGCTGGCCCGGATTGAGGAGATGGCCAACCAGAGGATTGCAGAAGACGGCCCGGTCACCTGCTATTTCCCGGACAAGGAGCAGCTGGCACAGCTGCCCCTGCGCAAGGACCCCACGGTGACAGAGGACGTGCGGGTGTGCGACATCGGCGGCTTTGAAATGGTGGCCTGCGGGGGCACCCACTTGCAGCGCGCCGGCCAGGTGGGCCTGGTGAAGCTGCTGTACGCGCAGCCCGCCCGGGGCAAGATGCGCCTCTTCTTCCTGTGCGGCCTGCGGGCGGTGCGGCATTATGCCCTGTGCTACACCGCTGCTTCCAAGGCGGCCAGCCTGCTGTCCGTGAAGGAGGAGGAGCTGCCCGCCCGCCTTGAAGCCGTGCTGGCAGAGCAGGCGGAGACCCGGCGGGAATTGATGGCCCTGCTGCGTCAGCAGACCCTGAAAAAGGCGCCCCAGCTGCTGGCGGAGGCCCTGCAGCTGCCCGATGGCCGCCGGGTGGTGATGGGGGAGCTGGAAGAGAAGGACCTGCCCGCCATGGAGGCACTGGCCGGGCTGCTGGTGAAGGAGGAGAAGGTCATCGCCCTGCTGTGCACCGTGGCAAAGGGGCGCCACAACCTGCTGTTTGCCCGCTCCGAAGGCCTGGACATCAACCTGTCGGACTTCATCAAATCCACCGGCGCCAAGGGGGGCGGCCGGCCGGAGTTTGCCCGGGGGGCGGCGGAGGACAGCCTGCCCTGGGAGGCAGCCAAGGTGATGGCACCGCATATGTAGCGCTCGGCAACGCGGCTGCGGCCGCGCCATTTTTTGATTGGAACTTTTTTTGGCTCGTTTGCGTCTGAATGAATACAAGGAAGATTCACACCCGCAACACGCACCACAAGGAGGACCCCATGAAGAACCAATGGATCAAAAAAATCGCCCTGACCCTGGCCCTGGCCCTGGGCTTTGTGATTCTGCTCTCCAGCCTCATGTCCGCCGGCGCCCTGGCCGCAGACGGCTACCAGCGGGCCCTGGCCCTGGGGATGGAGGGGGAGGACGTGAAGGCCCTGCAGCAGCGCCTGAAGGACCTGGACTACTACCAGGGCCCTGTGAACGGGACATTTGACGAGGCCACCCAGGAGGCCCTGGCCGCTTTCCAGGCCCAGAACAAGCTGCTTGCCTCCGGCATCCTGGACCGAATCACCTACCTACTGCTGTTTTCCGAGGAGGCACTGGAGTCTGTGGGCCTGGACAGCCGGATGGACCTGACGCTGGAAGGCATTGCCCCCGGCACCGTCCACTACGCCAGCCCCATGTTTGACAGCCTGCCCCTGAACACCAACGAGTACAGCTTCTTCAACGAAAACCGTTTCCTGTCGGTGCTGTCCTCCCCCCTGTGCACCTTTGCCGCGGACGTGGACACGGCCTCCTACGGCCAGCTGCGGGCCAAGATTCTGGCGGGAGAGGCAGTGCCCCCGGACAGCGTGCGCATTGAGGAGATGCTCAACTACTTCCGGTATGACTATCAGGGGCCCAAGGAGGGCGAGCCCTTCGGCATCACCTATGAGCTGGCCCAGACCCCCTGGAACAAGGACAGCCTGCTGCTCCTCATCGGCCTGCAGGCCCGGGAGATTCCCAGGGAGGACCGGCCCCGGCAAAACCTGGTGTTTTTGATTGACGTCTCCGGCAGCATGGACATGCCGGACAAGCTGCCCCTGGTGAAGCGCTCCTTCCTGCTGCTGCTGGAAGAAATGGATCCCATGGACACGATCTCCATCGTCACCTATGCTTCAAGGGATGAGGTGCTGCTGGCCGGGGTGCCCGCCGGCGAGAAGACCCGCATCATGGAGGCCATCGAGCAGCTGACCGCCGGGGGCTACACCGCCGGGGAGGCCGGCATCAACAAAGCCTATGAACTGGCCCGGGAATACTACATCCAGGGCGGCAACAACCGCATCCTGCTGGCCACCGACGGCGACCTGAACGTGGGGGTCTCCGATGAAGGCTCCCTGGTGCGCCTGGTGACCAAACAAAAGGAGGGCGGCATCTTCTTAAGCGTCCTGGGCTTTGGCGACGGCAACTACAAGGACAACAAGCTGGAAGCCCTGGCCGACCACGGGGACGGCAACTACCACTTCATCGACACCATTTACGAGGCCCGGAAGGCCCTGGTGGAGGAAATTGGCGCCACCTTCTTCGCGGTGGCCAAGGACGTGAAGCTGCAGGTGGACTTCAACCCCGCCTACATCAAGGGCTACCGCCTCATCGGCTACGAAAACCGGCTGATGGACGCCGAGGATTTTGCCGATGACAAAAAGGACGGCGGCGAACTGGGCAGCGGCCACCGGGTGACGGTGCTGTTTGAACTGGTCCCAGTGGACAGCCCCTTTGAGATCCCCGAAACGGGCAGCAAATACCAGACCCCCGCCCAAACAGGCGACCCGGGGGACGAGCTGCTGACCCTGTCCCTCCGGGCCAAGACGCCGGAGGGGGAGGAAAGCACCCTGTACAGCTACCCCCTTCTGAAGGACCAGCCCCGGGCCCTCACCCCCAACCTGCGCTTCGCGGCAGCCGTGGCCCAGACCGGCATGCTGCTGCGGGACAGCGAATGGCAGGGCACGGCCACCCATGACAGCACCCTGGCCCTGCTGCGGGAGGATGCGGACGTCACCGGCGACCCCTACAAGGAAGAGTTCCTCTACCTGGTGAACCTGCTGGCCCGCGCGGAACAGGGAAAATAAACCTCATGAGCGGAAAGGGGCCCGGGCAAGCGTCCGGGCCCCGGATTTTTCCCTTTACACAGCCCGGCGATTGGTTTAGCATGGTTGGGAACAAAAAACTGTGTGGGAGGGTACGATGAGCGACAACGTGTTTATCTTCGGGCATCCACTGATCCAGCATAAGGTGTCCCTGCTGCGGAACAAGAACACCTCCATGAAGGACTTCAGGGACCTGGTGGACGAGCTGTCCATGCTGATGGTCTATGAGATCACCAAGGATTTTGAGCTGGTGGAGACGGAGATTGAAACCCCCATGGCCGTCACCAAAACCAAGATCCTGTCCGACCGCAAGGTGTCCCTGGTGCCCATCCTGCGGGCCGGCATCGGCATGGTCCACGGCATCCAGCAGCTTTTGCCCAATGCCCGGGTGGGCCACATCGGATTGTACAGGGACCACGACACCCACGAGCCGGTGGAATACTACTGCAAGCTGCCCCCGGACATCGCCGACAGCACCGTCATCGTACTGGACCCCATGTTCGCCACCGGCGGTTCCATCGCGGCGGCCCTCAAAATCCTCTACCAGAAGGGCTGCACCGACATCCGCCTGGTGTGCCTGGTGGCCGCCCGCTTCGGGGTGGAACGCATCGCCCGGGAGTTTCCCGAGGTGAAAATCTACTGCGCCGCCTTTGACGAGGAACTGAACCCCAATGCCTACATCATCCCCGGCCTGGGGGATGCCGGCGACCGGCTGTTCGGTACAAAATAACCTCATTCAAAAAGCCCGCCGGGGCTTTTTTTCATACAGGCGGCTGTGCCGGCCGACTTTTGTTCCCTTTGTTTTCCAGGGTATGATGAGTACATATGCTGTCATCGTTTTCACCGATTTTCCCGTTGAAAGGAGCGCCCATGATGAAGCGCAGCCTGTCCCTCCTGCTCATCCTGATGATGGTGTTTGCCCTGCCTGCTCAGGCAGGCGCCCTCCCCTTCCGGGACGATGTGGACGCCATCAACCAGGCAGCCGGCAGCGTCCTGATGCTGCTGGTGTACCAGAACCGGGAGGGCAGCCAAGTGGCCAGCGGCAGCGGCTTTGTGGCCTTTGACAGCCGCACCCTCATCACCAACTACCACGTGGTGGCGGGGGGCGAACTGGTGCTGGCGGAGTCGGACGCGGGCGAGAGCTTCTTCCTGGACCAGGTGATTGCCTACAGCGAGGAGAAGGACCTGGCCATCCTGCGCTTCAAGGGGGACACCGGCCTTGCGCCCCTGCCCCTTGCGGATGACGGCGCCCTGATGCGGGGCCAGAGCGTGGTGGCCATCGGCAGCCCCCAGGGCTATAAAAACACCGTCAGCAAGGGGGACATCAGCGCCCTGGTAAAGGAACAGGGCATGGAGCTGATCCAGTTCACTGCCCCCATCTCAACAGGCAGCAGCGGCGGCGCGCTGTTTGACAACCAGGGCAGGGTCATCGGCATCACCTCCAGCTACCTGGAGGCGGACAGCCAGAACATGAACTTCGCCATCGACATCAGGGAGGCCATCGCCCTGTATGAACAGGCCGGGCAGCCCACCCCCCTGGGTCGGATGGGCATGCCGGAAGGGGTGCAGGAAGGCCCGTTGGTGCCCGGGGCCGCCGATGTCCGCTTCCGGGGCTTTGTTGCCAGTCAGACAGGCCCGGACAGCGTGAACCTGCGCTGGGACATCGATGCCCCGGAAGGGACAGAATACTACATCGCCTACCAGGTGGCGGGCAACAGCCACCACATCTCCCTCACCACCACGAAAAAAGAAATAGACATCGACACCCTGATCCCGGGGATGGCCTATGAGTTCTACCTGTCCATCAACCAGGACGGCCTGCGGGACCGGCAGACGAAGGCCAGCCTGACGCTGGCGGAGGCCCTGCCCTTTGCCTTCCGCCAGGCCCAGCTGCTGCAAATGGGCGTTTATTTTGACATGAAGGACCGCCCCTTCCAGTTTTTCCTGCCGGAAGGCCTGTCAGCCCTGTCGCTGGCAGAGTTGCACCAGGCCCTTTCTGACAAGGCCCTGGACCTGATTTTCCTGCTGTACCAGGGGGAGGCGGCCGCAAACAGCAAGGGCAGCTGCCTGTACGTCCTCACCACCCCGGGGGGCTATACCTACACTGATGCCTACAGCTACGAGTTTGGCGCGGAGCAGAATGGCTACCTGCGCTATGCCGACATGGAAGACCTGCTGCAGGAGGTGCTGGATTTTGAGGAGGGTTTTGACCCCGGCACCTGGACTTTTTCCGTGTACCTGGACGGCGCAATCCTGGGCAGCACCGCCTTTGAGGTGGTGATGGACACCGAGCTGCCCCCCCATCCCGCCGCCCCCGGCAGGAACCCGGCGGCCTATGAGGGCCTGCCGGCGGTGATTCCCCTCCAGGTCGGGGACGAGGCCTTTGTGGGGGACTTCCCCCGGCCCTACATCGACCCGGACCTGATCAACACCCATGACAGCCTGGCCGTCACCGGCTTCACCCTGGTGTATTTTACCGAGGATGCAGGCTTCAACCCCCTGCCCTTCGGGGATACCGGCCAGCACCTCACCTATTTCAGCTTCAGCCAGCGGGTGGCCCCCGGGCAGCTCATCAACCCGGGCCCGGTGTCCCTGCGGCAGTACGGCCCCCTGCTGCACCGGATGTATGTGGCGGTGGCGGAGATCCAGCTGTCAGACGGCAGCGTCATCAAGCTGCCCATGACGGAATACGAGTTTTCCAGCTGGACGGTGCAGTTGGTGCAGGAATAACAGGGTGCCGATGCCAGCCATCAGCCTGCGCCCCATGAACCGGGAAGACCTGCATGCCTATTACCGGCATTTTGAACAGGACCCGGATGTGTTCATGGACATGGGGCAGTTTGCTGCCTATCAGTACGATGCGGCGCGGGTGAACGCCCTGTATGATGCCCGGAGCAGGCAGGAAGACCGCCGGGATTTTTTCGTGATGCTGGGGGATGCCCCCATCGGGGAGGTCTGCCTGAAGCATATTGACCCAGCCAACAAAACCTGCGAGCTGTCCATCCACCTGCAAAGCGACGCCGTCAAAAACAGGGGCTATGGCAGTCAGGCAGAACTCCTGGCCCTGGCGTATGCCTTTGATGAGCTTCAGATGGCGGTGGTCAGAGCCAATGCGGTGCTAAAAAACAAGAGAAGCCAGCATGTGCTGGCCAAGTTGGGCTTTGAACAGGTGGGACAGGACCAAACCTTTATGTACTATCAGATTATCCGGGAGGTATTTGACCAGCTGCGCAGGAAATAAACCTTCCTGATGTGACGGAAAGGGCCGGCAGCTTACCGGTCCTTTTTGTGTTTAAATTGAGAGGGCCCGGCAATGACAATCTGATAGCCGTCCGGGTCATGGAGCCACAGCTCCATGGACCGGGAGAAGGGGTTCATGGCCGGTTCCCGGTCCAGGGGGGCCTTCATGTCCTGCACCCGTTTGAGCTGTGCCTCAAAATCATCGGTCACAAACCACAGGATGACCCCGTTGCCGGGAAGGATATCCAGATCCCGGAGGAGCCCGTGGTTGGCGTCGGGCTGGCAGTCGTGAAGCTGCAGCACCAACCGGCCATCCACCAGCAGCTGCTCATACTCGTCCCCGCCGTGGCCGGAGACAGCCCCCAACAGGGCCATATAAAACCGGGCGGAAGCCTGGACGTCAGAAACGGCGATCATGGGCTGGGGTTTTATCATGGTTCCTCCTTGTGTTGCCTGGTTTTCCTGAAGACCACAAAGCGGCTGGCCAGGTAGTTGAAGATGATGACAAAGACATTCATGATGAGTTTGGCCGGCCGGTCCCCCATGAAGCGCAGGAAGACGTTGAAGAGCAAGAGGTCAAACAGCACATAGCCCAGGGCCCGGGAGGAGATGAACTGCCACATCTCCAGCCAGAAGCCGCCCTTTTTGGTGCGGCTCTCAAACACGAAGCGCCGGTTGGTGGCGTAGGCAAACAGCACGCTCAAAATCCAGGCGGCGGACTGGCAGATGTTGGCAATCAGGGTGTACTGGGCGCTGCCCGGGGGGTGGGCCGCCAGGCCCAGGGCCAGCTTGAGCAGCTCGTACACCACCCAGTTCACCAGGGTGGTGAGGACGCCAAACACCAGGTAGGCGCCGATCTCGTACAGGCGCGGGTTCTTGTCCTTGGCTTGCCGGAGTTTATTGATCAATTTCACCTTGTTCCTTTTGCTGCTGCATTTTTTTGAGGGTGTCCCCGTCATCCCCCCGGGCATAACTGGCCGCCATCACGTCGGATACCATCAGGGTCTGGGGTTTGGTTTTTTTCCGGGCGGTGACAAAGTCAAAGCTGTCCCCCTTGAGGGCCACCACCGTCACATTGCCGGACACCATCTGCCCCTCCTTCATATAGACCAGTTTCACGGGGCAGTTCCACCGGAGGGAATAGGCCAAAAAGCGCTCAATCACGGCCTGGCACCTCAAACACCTGGTAGCCGCCAGCGTCGTACACCTTCTGGAGCACTTCTTCCAGCCGGCTGGCATCCGCGCCCCATTCCCGTTCGTGGCTGCCCGCCAGGACGTGGCTGACGCCGTACCTCTCTAGCACTTCCATGTGCATCTCAGGCGCCATGTAAAAATCCTTCAGGTCCTTTTGCCGCTCCCTGGTGTCAAAGCCGTGGTAGTACAGCCACAAATCCGGCCCGCACACCACCTCCCGCCCAGCCAGGGCGAAGACGGGGTTGTTGTGCTGGGTGGCGGTGATAAAACGGCTGTCCCCTGGGGTTTCATCCCGGATGAAGTCCGCCAGGCGCACGTCCGCCTCGGAGAAGAGCTGGTAGTCGCTCACCGCTTCCCGGGCGATGGCCAGGCTGCCGGAAAAAAACATGGCAAAGAGGACAAAGGCTGCAATGGCAGGGCGGGCCTTCAGGCCCTTCAGCCGCCCCCACAGGGTGAAGGCATAATCCGAAACCGGCAGGGCGCAGATGGCCCACCAGACATAAAACAGCTTGTTGTTGTCATACTCATTGGGCTGAAAGAGGATGAACTCCGCCACCAGAAAGATGACAAAGGCCCCGGCAAACAGGCGCCGGTGCCAGGGGTTTTTCTCCAAGAGGGCGAAGATCATCAGCAAAAAGGGCAGGCCGATGTTTTTCACATAAAACCACAGGTAGGCGTCCCGGAGCCCCTGGCCCCCCGGGTTGTTCACCCAGTTGAACTGGAAGCGCAAAAAACCCTCCCCCCCGGACTGGGAGAAGGTGAAGGCCACAAGCTGGGGCAGGGCCAGCAGCACCGCGATGCCGCCATACAGCAGCCAGGGCTTCACGGCACGCTTTTTGATCATGCCATGGGCCAGGAAGCCGGCGCTCATCAGGCCCAGGGCCAGGAAGGAATGGGTGTGAATCAGGGGCAGTCCCCCCGCCAGAATGCCCAGCAGGAGGGTCTGCCTGAGGTCCCAGGCCTCCTCCTTCATCTGGTCCACCAGCAGGTACAGGCAGGGCAGCAGCACAGACCAGCCTGCCAGGAAGGTGCGCTGGGGCAGCAGCATGTCCACCAGGATGTTGGACCAGCGCAGGTTGTAGCGGCCAAACTCCGCGTGGTTGGCCGGGGTCTGGTACCAGCCGTTTAGGATGTTGCCGACCCGTTCCAGCCAGGCCCCCTGCTGCAGCTGGTTGCTGCCGGGGCTGCCCAGGGGCGTCCCCTGCATGTCAAAGGCATACAGAAAGCCCAGCCCGCCGTTTACAAAGACCAGCAGGGTGGCCAAAACGGCAGCCCCGGGCTTTTTACAGGCCCTGAGGGCCAGGAGGAGAAAGCCGGAAAAAACAAGGCCTATCATCAAGGTACCTGGCAGGATGACGGACCACCTGAGGGGCAGGCCCAAGACCAGCAGGCTGGTGGACAGGGAATTGGCCAGGAAGGGATAGCCCAGGCGCACCCCGGGCAGGATGCTGTAGTCCATGGGCAGGGTCTTTCCGGGCAGGGAGGTGATGATGGACAAATGCAGGGGGAAGTCCCCGTAGGTGGCCTGGCCGGTGCGCAGGGCGCCTTCCGCCGGGCGCAGGCTGTGGGTGTACAGCAGGTACAGCCCCATCAGGGACAGGGGCAGGGCCACCAAGAGCAGCAGCTTCAGCGCCTGGCGGTCCTTATCAGACCAGGGCCGCGCCGATTCTTTGCTGCGCAGCAGCCAGGCAAGCAGGGTGAGGAGGGCCAGGGGCGCCAGGGACAGGGCCTGGGTGAGGGCGTCAAAGGGCCGCACAAAGGCAATGAGGGCCGGCAGCCACATCATGAGGAACAGCCCCAGGGACAGGCCCAGCCAGGCCCGCACCACCGGGGACTGCCGGGGCAGCAGCCAGCGGCAGATCAGGAGCCCTGCCGCCAGGTAGATAATTAGCAGCAGCAGGGCCATCATGCCGGGGCCTCCTCCCGGCCTTCATTAAGCCCCGCCATGCGCAGCATCTCCCCCCTGAGGTGGTCGGCGATGCGCTGCTTTTCATCCCCCTTGTAATCGGGGTTGTAGCGGGTCATCTCCCCGAAGGTGAGGGTATGGTTCTTTTTATCGGCAAAGATGGGATAGAACTGGGCGCATTTCCCGGTCCTTTGGTGGTAGATCTGCGCCACCATGGCAAAACCGCTGAAGAACTCCCCCACCCCCTCTTTCAGGTAGCCAGGCTGCTCCAGGCTTTCGTGGTTGGGGTTCTCCGGGAAAATCAGGATGTTGTCCCCGGCCTCCATGGCGGTGGCGGTCTCCCGGAAGGTTTTGATCATGGCCCGGGGGTCGTCCCGGTAGACGGGGATGGAGTTGATGGAGCGCATGATCCACATGAGGAAGGCGGTGGTGAGCCGGGTGGCCGGCCACTTGAGCCGCTCGGGAATCCATTTTTGCCGCTTGATGGTGTTGGTGTACAGATAGGTGGAACTGCGGTCCGGCTCCGCGATCTCGTCGATCACCCAGGGGCGGAAAGAAAAGGGGATGAACAGGTTGGTCACCACCGGGCCCCACAGCTCCCCGTGGTTGCAGGTGAAGATGATGCTGACGTCCTTATCCGGCCGCACCGTCTGGGCGCCGATGACCTTGCTGTAAAAAAAGGGGCGCAGCACCAGGATCAGCAGCTTGATGCCGTAGCGCCGCCTATGCACCTTCACCACCATGTCCTCCAGCTGGCGCTGCAGGGGCAGGTTGGTTTCCCCGTCCTCCTTAAGCCGCAGGAAGGTGCGGGTCTTCTCCGCCACCTGGCGGTCCAGGGGGATGCGGAAGGCCGCGGGGATGGCCGCCACCACCAGGGCGGCCGCCGGCAGCAGCAGCAGGGGCTGGAGGGTGAGGTTAAAGGAGGTGGCGGTGATGTTGCCGCCCCCTAAGAGGGTGATGAGCATCAGGCCCAGGAGGGAAATCATCCCGCCAATCAAGGCCGCATACTCCGACAGGGCGCTGTGGGCGCTGTGCAGGGCGCCGCCGGGCTTTTCCCCGGTGGCAAAGGCCACCACGTCCCGCATGTCGTGTTCCAGGCTTTGCAGGGCACGGCCGGCCATGGTGACCCCGGCGGTACACAGGGCCAGGGCGGAAAAGCTGAGGGCCAGGTTGCGGTTGATGGTGTGGATCAGGAAGATCACCAGGGAGGCCAGCCACAGAAACAGGCCGTACAGCAGGGTGGAGGAGGGGGCCAGCTTCTGGCGGAAGAGGGGGCGCCGCAGCAGCAGGTCCGTCAGCCACTGGGCCAGGACGGCGCACACAAAGGCGATGAGCAGGCTCATGAACACGCTGCCTGCGCTGGTGCCGATGAAGGTGTAAATCAGGGTCATGGTGACCTGCAGGGCGATGAGGGTGAGGGTCATCACAAAGCGGAACACCTTGTAGGCGTTCACCTGGGCCAGCTGGTGGCCCTCGTCCATCAGCTTCCAGGCGTCTTCCCGCTGGGGCTGCACCTGGTGCTGGCTGTCCCTCAGGGAGGTGAAGCGGAAGATGCAGCACAGGGCATAGCCCCCCAGGAGGTACCAGGCCGTCTGGCTGGGCTGGCTGACAAACAGGATCAGCGCCGCCACAAGGCAGGTGAGGAGCATCATCTCCGCCACCCGCACCCGACGCCGCACCCAGTTGAGGCCCTTTAAAAAGCCCGCCCGGTCAATGCGGACGGCCAATTCGCCCATGATGATGAGCAGGCAGGCCAGGGCAAACACCAGCCACAGGCGGGGCAGGTCCACCGCCAGGGGGTAGATCAGGAGGATGCCCAGGGAAAACAAGGCGGACAGGGCCCCCAGCAGGATGCCTGCCACCCGCATGCGCCGGGGCAGGTGGAAAAAATCCCCCGGCATCAACAGGCGGGAAAACAGCACCACCACCTGGCCGATCATATACAGGGCGCCCCCCAAAACAGGCCGGCTTACAATGGCGGTGGACGCCAGCATGCAGTACAGATAGAAAAACAGCTGGTTGAAGGAGGCCAGGCCGGGCAGGGCACCGATGTCCCGGGGGCGGCGCTGGCCCATCGCTGTCTGTGTCATCCCCATACCTCCTGGTTGTGTGCAGTCTGATGGCCTTATAGTACAACAGCCAGGCCCGGTTTCACAAGGCGGGGTCGGACCCCGTCGTCACGCTGTGCAGCCCCTCATACACGATGCCCGGCATCCCCGCCAGGCGGCCGGCGGCCACATTGGCTGCGGTGTCGTCAATGAAGACGCACTGGGCTGGCGTCAGGCCGAAGCGCTCAAAGAGCCGCTGGTAGATGGCGGGCTCGGGCTTCAGCAGCCGTTCATGGGCGGAGATGAGCAGGCCCTCCATCAGGTCAAAGAAGGGGTGCAGGCCCCGGATGCGGGCATAGGCCTCGGCATGGAAATTGGACAGGGCAAACAGGCGCTTGCCCCGGGCCTTGAAGGCGGCCAGGTGGCCGGACAGGGGAAGGGGGTGCATCTGGTCCGGAAAGGCGCGGAGCAAGTCCAGCACCAGGGCGTCTTTTCCCTGCATGGGCGGCCGGGCGCAGATGCTGCGGGCGGCCTCCTGGTTGTTCATCACCCCCCTGTCCAGCTTCACCCACTCCAGCCCGCCAAAGACATGGCGCAGGGCATTTTCCCGCTCCCCCTCCGGCAGCAGGGCTGAGGCCAGCCGGGGGGGCTCAAACTGCAGCAGCACCTGGCCGATGTCCAGCACCAGGCATTCCGCCTGTTCAATCAGGGGGTGAAAACGCAGCCCCGTCACCATCTGGCCCCCGGCAGCCCTGCCCTCATCCCGTTGTTTCAATGCATTTCCTCCCTGCGCTGCCTGAGGACGGCAGCCTTCCTTCTATACCTTATTGCCCCGATGATACGGCCCCACTGAAGGGGCGTCAAGGGGCTGCCCGGCCAGGCGGACAGGCCCCCGGGCATCAATCGAACATAATTTGCTTTTGCGTGATAATTGTTCGGATTTTGCGTGACAAAGGGCGGGCAACGTACTATACTGGGCCCGTCCCGCGCGGCTTGCGGATGAATACAGACAATGGAGCGGATTGACATGGAAGGATTCTTCAAACTCAAATCCCACGGCACCAAGGTGTCCACCGAGGTCCTGGCCGGCATCACCACCTTCTTCACCATGGCCTACATCATCGCGGTGAACCCCAGCATTTTGAGCCAGGCCGGCATGCCCTGGGGCGCCGTCTTCCTGGCCACCATCATCGCCGCCATCATCGGCACCCTGGTGATGGGCCTGTTTGCCAACGTGCCCTACGCCCAGGCCCCCGGCATGGGCCTGAACGCCTTTTTCGTGTTCACCGTGTGCTTCACCCTGAAGTTTTCCTGGCAGCAGGCCCTGTCCATGGTGTTCCTGTGCGGCCTCATCAACATTTTGATCACCGTCACCAAGGTGAGGAAGCACATCATCAGGGCCATCCCCAAGAGCCTGCAAAACGCCATTTCCGGCGGCATCGGCGTCTTTATCGCCTACATCGGCTTGCTCAACGCCGGCATGATCAATTTTGCCGCCGGCGTGCCCAGCATCCCCGCCCTGAACCAGCCCACCCTGTGGGTGTTCTTGATTGGCGTCTTCCTCATCATCATCCTTTCCGTCATGAAGGTGAAGGGCGCCATCCTGATTTCCATCGTGGCGACGGCACTCATCGGCATCCCCTTTGGTGTGACCAAGCTGGGGGACACCATCAGCTTCACCGAGGCCGCCAGCCAGCTGCCCCAGACCTTCGGCGTCATCTTTACACAAGAAGGCCTGCCCAGCCTGTTTTCTGACCTGTCCCGCCTGCCCCTGGTGCTGATGACCATCTTCGCCTTCAGCCTCACCGACACCTTTGACACCATCGGCACCTTCATCGGCACCGGCCGCCGCAGCGGCATCTTCTCAGAAGAGGACGAAAAGGCCATGGAGGAAAGCCGCGGCTTCTCCTCCAAGATGGACAAAGCCCTCTTTGCCGACGCCATGGCCACCTCCGTGGGCGCCATCTTCGGCACCAGCAACACCACCACCTATGTGGAAAGTGCCTCCGGCATCGAAGCCGGCGGCCGCACAGGCCTCACCAGTGTCGTGGTGGCCCTGCTCTTTGCCGCCTCCGCCTTCCTGGCCAGCTTCGTCTCCGCCATCCCCTCCGCCGCCACCGCCCCCGCCCTGGTCATGGTGGGCATCATGATGCTGGCCAGCTTTAAGGAAATCGAGTGGACCAACCTGGAAGAAGCCGTGCCCGCCTTTTTTGCCGGCCTCTTCATGGCCCTGTGTTACTCCATCTCCTACGGCATCGCCTTTGGCTTCCTCTTCTACTGCATCGCCAAGGTCTTTACCGGCAAATATAAGGAAATCCACCCCATCCTGTGGGTGTCCACCGCCTTGTTCATCCTGAACTTCGTGCTGCTGGCCGTGCTGTAACAAACAAAGGCAACCCACGCCGCGCTTTCAGATGAAGGCGCGGTTTTTTCTTTGTTTTGCTGTGGGGCATTTGACCCTGAGGGGGCTTGCTGGTATATATTAGACAAGGCCAAACCAGGTATTTGGAAAGAAGGTGCTTTATGACACCGGTTGAACAATACATCATTAACTGCCCCCCGGAACACCAGGAGCGCCTCCACGCGGTCCGGGATGCCATCCGCAGCGCTGCGCCCCATTTGCAGGAAAAAATCGCCTACGGCATGCCCGCCTATTTCCTCAAACGCAATGTGATCTATTTCGCCTGCAACAAGCAACACATCGGCCTCTACCCCACCCCCCTGGGCATCGAAGCCTTCAAAGACCGCCTGGCGGCCTACAAAACCAGCAAGGGCGCCGTGCAATTGCCCCACAGCCAGCCCCTGCCCCTCCCCCTCATCCGGGACATGGCAGCCTGGTGCGCAGAGAACCTGGGCCAATGAACAGTAAGACCTACACCTTCACCGCCGCCATCCAGAAGGTGCCGGACATGGACGGCGCCTATGTGGCATTTCCCTATGATGTACGGGCTGAGTTCGGCAAAGGCCGGGTCAAGGTCAAAGCCACCTTTGACGGCCACCCCTACCAGGGCTCCCTGGTGAACATGGGCACCGGAACCCACATCATCGGCATCCGGAAGGACATCCGGGCCAGCATCAACAAACAGCCCGGGGACAGCGTCACCGTTACCATCCAGGAAGACCTGACACGATAACAACACAAAAGGAGATCATCATGCAAACCATCCGCGCCACCGTCTGGAACGAGTACCTTCACGAGCTGCGCCACCAGGCCATCCGGGACATCTACCCCGATGGCATCCACGGCGCCATCGCCCAGTTCCTTCAGGCTGCCGGCATCGATGCCCGCACCGCCACCCTGGCAGAGCCGGAGCACGGCCTCACCCAGGAGGTGCTGAAGGGCACCGACGTCCTCCTCTGGTGGGGGCACATGGCCCATGGCCAGGTGGCAGACGACATTGTGGAGCGGGTCTACCAGCGGGTCATGGCCGGCATGGGCCTCATCGTCCTGCACTCCGGCCACGCCAGCAAGATCTTCCGCAAGCTCTGCGGCACCAACAGCGAACTCCTCCGCTGGCGCGAGGTGGGCGAAAAAGAAATCCTCTGGGTGATGGACCCCGCCCACCCCATCGTCCAGGGCATCCCGGACCACATCCGTTTGCCCCATGAGGAGATGTACGGCGAGACCTTCTTAATCCCCCAGCCTGACGAGCTCATCTTCGTCTCCTGGTTTGAAGGGGGCGAGGTCTTCCGCTCCGGCTTCACCTACAAGCGCGGCCTGGGCAAGATCTTCTACTTCCGCCCCGGCCATGAGACCTTCCCCACCTTCCACAACAAAGACGTCCAGCAGGTCATCATCAACGCCGTCCGCTGGGCCGCCCCGGCCCCCCAGGCCCCCCGGATCACCCTGGGCCAGATCAAGGAGCCTCTCATGCCCATTGCCGACATGGGCGAAAACAAGCTGTCGGAGCTCTACGGCAGGGACTATGCCGCGGAGGAGTAGGACGGAGGGACGGAGGGAGACGCCAGGGCGCTGCCCTGGACCCGCAAGGGGCCGCTTGGCCCCTTGACCTTTTTTTCCTGGAGTTTTGGGTTTACATGGGTAATGGGGCATCAGGTGATACGATGATAAAAAAACCACTGCTTGTTTTGGCAGTGGGTTTTATCCACAAAGACCGGGAAGGAAACGGGGGGACGCTGGGCTTCGCCCAGACCCACAAGGGGCCGCTTGGCCCCTTGACCCTTTTTTCCTGGAGTTTTGGGTTTACATGGGTGATGGAGCGTCAGGTGATACGATGATTAAAAAACCACTGCTTGTTTTGGCAGTGGGTTTTATATTTGGGTGTTTTCATCAGCCATCAAACCGCATCAGGCCCAGCTCCTCTGCCGCCTGCTCCCAGTGGTGTTCCGCAATCAGGGGCCCCTGGTCCTCCCCTGCTTCCCGGGCCAGCTCCCGGACCCGCCAGAGGAGGTTCAGGCTCGAGTTCTCCCCGGTCAGCACATGATGGCCCATGGCCCGGGCCCAGCAGGGGGCACGCCTGGCCAGGCCGCTGTCACGAAAGGCCTGGAGCAGGGGCTGGGGCTCATAGGGCACACGGCCATGCTGGATCTCAAAACCGTCCGTACTCCCATGCAAAACCGCATAATCTGCAACAGCTGCCTCCCCCATGGCGCAGCCCACAGAGCCCACAAAGGCCACCTGGCCCTCTGCAAAGGCCATGGTTTCCTGATAATGGCTGTGACCGCAGACCAGCAGTTGGTGGCCCGTGTCCAGCAGGGCCTGACGGATCCTGGCTTCACCAGCCTCATACAGCCATTCATAGGCATTCCCGGGGCTGCCGTGGCAGATGGTGAAGGGCGGGATGCCGCGAAATTCCAGGCTCCGGGTGTCCGGCAAGCTTTCCAGCCAGTCGATGTCCCCCTCCGTCATGTTGTCAAAGGTGTACAGCAGGCTGCCGGAATGGGAGCCGTCCTGCCAGTGGGCCTGCTTGCCCTGGCGCCTGTCGATGATGTATTCGTCCCGGTTGCCCCGGATGAAGGCGCAGGGCCACTCCCCCTGGGCCTGGCGCAGCAGGGCCATGGTCTTTTGCGGCTCCGGAAAATCGCACACATAGTCCCCCAGGAAGATGAGGCCATCCAGCTTCAGGGTGCGCAAAGCCTCCAGCGTTGCTTCCAGCGCCGCAAAATTGCTGTGGATGTCTGCCAGCAGCCCCAGTTGAATTACATCATCAGGCATACAACCATCCTGCAGCGCAGCCTTTCCGAAACCAGACTTACAGGCTGGGATTGCCCCAGCCCTCGGGCAGAATCAAAAAGCGGGTGCCCATGCTGAGGAAATTGGGCTCGTAGCCCTCCTTGGTTTCCAGGAACATGAAGGCAAAATAATCCCGCTGCCGCCTGATACACGGCAAGTTGCGCAGGTCCTGTCTTCAAGGGGCTATTGGAGGACAGCCTCATACACCCTGTCGCCATCCTGGTAGCGGATGAAGGCCTCTGAATACTGCCCCTGCTGGTGGAACAGGGGGGAGCGGGCGTAGTGGATGCAGGAAAACCTGTCCTCCGGCGCAGCCAGCAGGTCCACCTTGGTCATCCAGAACTGGGTGCCCTCCTCGGTATCGGGCAGCAGGCTGCCCTCGTAGCGGCTGGTTTTGTACATGAAGCACAGGTAGCGGTCATCGCTGTCCTGATGGACCCAGTGGACCAGTCCGCAGTAGGCCAGGTCCTGTACCACAAGCCCGGTTTCCTCCCGGACCTCCCGGACCGCACAATCATGGACGCTTTCCCCCGGCTCCACATGGCCGCCGGGAAAACACCAGCCCGGATAGCTCTTCTTGCGGTTCTGGACCAGCACCTCCCCGGTGTCATTGTTTTCGATCATCACGCAGGTCACCATGGAGATCTTCATCACTGGCCTGTCCGTCCTTTGCTGATTTTGTTCTTTATTTCATGGGCCTCATTCAACATTGCACAACTCCGCCTGCCCCACATACACAAAGCCGCCGCCCCGCCGGGCGCTGCCCAGCCACTGGGCCAGGCTGACCTTCAGGTGGTTGCCGTTGTCGTAGATTTCCATCACTGCGCTGTCCCCGGAGCCTGTCAGGCCCACCACCGTCACCCAGTGCCAGCCCTCCAGCTGGGGAATGTCCCCGTTGTGGAGGTTCAAAAAGGCCAGGGGGGAATCAGAAGCCAGGCCCTCCCGGATAAAGGCCTCCACGGTGTCCACCGCCGGGCGCTCCTCCACACGGTCCGGGATTTCCAGCAGCAGGCTCCGCCTGGGGCAGCCCAGCTCCTGAAGCATCCGGTCCAGGCCCTCCTTCATCCGAGCCGGGATGTGCAGCCCCATGACCCCCGGGGTCAAATAGCGCCAGCTGTGCTCCATCAGCCGGACAAAATCATCCTGGCTGTTGATGTCAATGGGCAGGCGCAATTGCCCCCTGCGCATGAAATAATGCAGGATGTTGGCCCCGGTGCAGGAGCCGCAGCCCGCCTTGCGCTGCCAGAAGCTGCGGAACCAGTCCTGGTCGCAGCCAAAGAACAGGGCGTTGTTGTTGTCCCGCAGCTGCAGAAACTCCGGCTGTGCAATCATGGTGGTCAATGGCGTGTTCCCTCCCTTGGCGGTTTAGCAATGTTAAACCTGCTGTTTAACAGTATACCCGGAAGAAGAAAAAAAGCCAGGGTGCCTTCCTGACAGACAACCTGGTCAGATTTTATCGTTAAAATACTCCTGGCTTACCATCAACTGGCGCTTCAATATTTCCTGCCACATGCGGGTGTGAATCTCCCCGCTTCCCTTGGACACCTTGGTGTGGCGCACGCTGCCGTCTGCAGCGCGCTTGCGGTAGTAATAATGATCCGTGTCCTTGTACAGCTCCCAGCCATCCCGCTCACAGAAACGCTTTAGTTCCTTCCATCGTGGCATACCAGCTCCGCTCCAATCTGCTCGACATCATTGGCTGTCAAGGCTTTCATGACGTAGGGCAGGTGGTCCCTGCGGTTTTGCGCAGAATGCCAGTAGGCCATGTCGCTGTAATACTCCATGGCATAGTCCAGGATAGCGGCAGCAAGCTTTTTCTTGGCCGCAGACAGGGTGGCGGCGTGTTCAATCAGGTCCATGCTGCGCAGGGACAGGGTGATGGAGCCGTCTGCTTCCTTGAGGATATCAGCCTCATAGACATAGCCTGACAGCAGGGTGTTGATAAAGTCCACATCGCTGAGCATCAGTTGGTCCCGGGTCCTTTTGATAAACTGGGGCTTCTGGCGCACCGCCAGGTCCAGGACCTCGCTCCACCTCTTCCGGGCTTCGGTTGCAGAAATATGTTCCATGCCGCACCTCCTTTCACAGACAGTATACAAAAAAACGTACACTTTGTAAATAGTGTACGTTTTGTACGTTGGTTGCCTGTGTGCTATGCCGGCAGTTCGATCCCCGCCTCCTCCGCCGCCTCCAGGAGGGCGTCCAGGGCCCTCACAATCTGCTCCTCCTTGTGCTCGCTCACCACGCAGAAGCGCAGGCGGGCGCGGCCCTTGGGCACCGCGGGGAAGACCGCCGGGGGTACGAAGACCCCCTTGTGGCGCAGCATGTTGGAGAGCAGGAAGGCGTTCTCGTCGCTGCCCACCAGGATGGGGATGATGGCGGTGTGGCCGGCCAGGCAGGTGTTGAGCCTGCGCTTGTGGGCCTCCTTCACGAAGGTGTTGATGGCAGCTTCCAGGGACTGGATGATGGCGGGGTTCTGCCGCAGCAGGCGGATGGCTGCCAGGGTGCCGGCCGCCAGAGGCGGGGAAATGCCCACGGAGAACACAAAGCCCGGCAAATTGTAGCGCAGATACTCGATGATGGCCTTTGGCCCTGCCAGGTAGCCGCCGCAGGTGCCCAGGCCCTTTGAGAGAGTGCCCATCTTGATGTCGATGTCGTCGGGCTTCAGGTTGAAGTATTCATCCACGCCGCCGCCGGTCTTGCCGATGACGCAGGCGGAGTGGGCCTCGTCCACCAGCAGGAAGCAGCCGTATTTCTTCTTCAATTCCACAAAGGCGGGCACGTTGGCGATGTCCCCGTCCATGCTGTAGGCCCCCTCGATGATGATGAGGCATTTTTTATAGTTGTGGCGCTGGGCCTTCAGGATGCTTTCCAGGGCTACGTGGTCGTTGTGAGGGAAGGGTTTAGAGGTAGCCTGGGACAGCTTGGTACCCTGGTCGATGGAGTTGTGGGCCAGGGCATCGTACAGAATCAAATCGTCCTTGCCGCAGAAATTGCCCACCAGGGTCACGTTGGTGGCGTGGCCGGACACCAGGATCAGCGCCGCCTCGGCGTTTTTCCAGTCCGCCAGCTCCCGCTCCAATTCCTGGTACAGGGTTTTTTCCCCGGCCAGCAGCCGGGAGCCGGAGGCCGAGGTGCCGTATTGGTCGATGGCCGCCTTGGCCGCCTCCTGCACCTCTTTGCGCCCGGACATGGCCACATAGTTGTAGGAGCCGAAGTTGAGCACCTCCTGCCCCTCCATCATGGACACGTCGGTTAAGGCGCTGTCGTGGCGCACGAAATAGGGGTTTTCCATCCCGCTGCCCAGCAGCGCCTGCTGGCGGGCATAAAACTCCTGAAACTCCTCGCTGTCTTCAAACCGGGTGATGGGGGTGACCTCGCCCCGGGGCTCTTCCTTCTTGCTGTCCTCCCCGGTCAGGTGACGGTTGACCACCTGGGTCAGGTCGTTCACCGTGGTGCACTCGCCGTATTCCTCGGTGGGGATCAGGATGTGGAACAGCTCCTCCACCTTTAGGGACACGCTTAATACCTGCAGGGAGTCGCCCCCCAGGTCGTTGATGAAGTGGGCGTCGTCCTTCACCTGGCTGGGCTGCAATTCCAGGGCGTCGGCATAGAGCTTGCGCACCTGGTCCTTGATCTGGTCCTGGCCCACCACCTCGGGGACCACTTCCTCCACCACCAGGGGCTCCTTGTCCGACAGGGGCAGGGAGCCGGATTTCAAATCCAGGTCCCGGTAGGGGATGCGGCCGGCCTCCAGGTTGGTTTTCAGCGCCATACGCTTCACCTTGATGCCGTTGGCCAGCTCAAAAGGCGTCCGGGTGGCCAGCACCCGTGTAATCTGCTTGAGGACCGGCAGGCGCCGGTTGTTCTGGGCAATCTGGCGCATCAGCTGGGTTAAAAAGGCATCGTCCCGGTAGCGCTCCCCCACGTTTAAGACCAGGGTGATGTCCTCATAGTCCGGGCGCACGTGGCGGCGCCGCTTCAAGCGGTTCACCCGGCTCTCCCCGGTGTTTTTGAGGCCCAGGACGCAGAACTGCTCCACGCCCTCTAAATTGGCGAAATAATCTTCCAATTCGTCCGGGTAGACGTTCTCCCCGGATTCGTTGATGATGACGTCCTTGCTGCGGCCTTCCACATACATCCGCATGCCCTTCTCCAGGCGCACGATGTCCCCGGTGCGGTACCAGCCGCCCTCGTCCAGGTCCGCAGGAATCAGCTTGCCCCCCACCAGTTGCCCGGTGTGGACGCTGCGGCCGCGGATCAACATCTCCCCGGTGTTGCTGCGCTTGCCGTCACTTTCCACCTTGTACTCCACCGAGGCGAAGGGCCGGCCCACGGAGCCCGAGGTGCGGGTGTGGAGGTTCATGCTGGTTTCGCAGGAGGTGATGGCGGTTTCCGTCATGCCAAAGCCCGAGATGGTGTAATAGCCCAGGGCCGCGATGTTGCGCATGTGCTCCCGGGGGGTGTGGCTGCCCCCCAGGATGATGCAGTTGATGTCCGGCCCCAGCAGCTGGGCGTTGACGGACTTGAACAGCACCCCCTTGGCAAAATCCATGCCAAAGCGGGGCACGATGTTCTGCAGGCCCAGGCTGATGCCCTTCATGGTTTTGAAGGCCGCCCGCTTCAGGGCGCTCTGGGCCGCCACCTTCTTGTTGAGGCCGTTAGACAAACTGTTGGCCAGCACCGGCACGGCGCACAGGAAGTTCACCTTGAAGCGGCGCATGGTGGAGAGGATGGTCTCCGGCGAGCGGTCCTTGATGAAGACGGTCTCATAGCCGATGAAATTGCACCACATGACGCAGACCATGAAGCCGAAGATGTGGTGGAAGGGCAAAAAGGCCAGGTTCCGCTGCATGTGGTTGTTGACGATGCGGGGGTTGGCCTTGTGGAGCAGGTCGGAATTGAGCACCTGCTCGCAGATGGCCCGCTGGTCGTACACAAAGATGCGGCTGGTGGCGGTGGAGCCGGAGGTGCACAGGGCCACCTTGTCACCCCAGATGGGTTCAAAGCCCTGGGCCTCAGGGGCGCGGAACAGTTCGCCCGCGTCAATCTGCACAAAGTCTTCCGGCAAGTTCCGCTTGCCCGGGAAGATGACGCCGATGGCGCCGGCCTCCCGCATCATGTGCACCGTCATGTCGTCCGCCAGGGTGGCGTTTAAGAGCAGCGGGTTGAAGCCCGCCATCAGCACGCCCCAGAACATGGAGAACCACTCGCGGCAGGTGTCCACCTGGATGGCCAGGAACTGCCCCGGCGCCTGGCCCTTCAATTGCTCCCCCAGGTACTGGGCGTAGTTGAAGGCCTGCTGCCGGTAGTCGCCAAAGGTGGCGTGCTTCTCCTCATCCCCCTCCAGCCAGTGGGCGGCGATGCGCTCCGGGTTTTCGCAGGTGAGGTGGAAGATGGTTTTCAGGCTCATGTTCTGGCGCAATGCCTCGCAGCGCGCAGTGATATCGGTGGTCAGGCTCAATGGGACGCCCTCCTTCAACATATGGGACGGTCAGACCTTGTAATAATCCCTCAGGGATTTGAGAAACCATCTGCCCGGCAACACATCGTGCAGGACGATGGCAGCGTTTTCTTTCAGGGTGGTAACTTTCAGCCGCAGGGGCAGGCGCCGCCTGCCCATCACCCGGGCCAGCTTCCGGGCAAAGGCCGCCGGGCTGCCGCCCCCGGCCTCATCCCGCAGCACCACCTCCCGGGCCCGGGCAAAGCTGGCTTCATACAGGGGGGACACGGCCTGCGCGCTGGTGCGGTAGCGGCTGCTGCCTCCCTGGTGGTCCCCCGGCTCCACGATCATCACCTGGATGCCCTGGCCGGCCGTCTCCATGGCCAGGCATTCGCTGTAGCCCTCCAGGGCGTGCTTGGCCGCCACATAGGCGCTTTGGAAGGGCGTGGGCATAAGGCCGTTGACCGAGGACAGCATGACGATCTTGCCGCCCCGGCCCTCCCTCAGATAGGGCAGGGCCGCCTGGGTGAGGCGGATGCTGCCCATGAAGATGGTGTCCATCACCTGGTGGTATTCCGCCAGGCTGGTTTCCTCCGCCGGGCCGAAAATCAGGATGCCGGCGGCGTTCACCAGGGCATGGGGCGTGCCGCAAAGGCGGTGGGCTTCTTCACAAAAAGCCCGGACGCTGGCCTCATCCTGCACATCCAGGGCCAGGCGGTGGATGCCGCCCTGCTGCCCCTCCTGACCTGCGAAGGAGCGGGCACCGGCCACCACGGTCCAGCCGGCAGCCTGCAGCGCTTCCGAAGCCGCCTTGCCCAGGCCGCTGGAGGCGCCGCTGAGCCAGACTACTTTGTTAGCCATCCTAACCTCCTCCCGCAAAGTCTTCAACAGTTTATCCCATTCTGTCCATGAATACAAGCAGTGCGCCGGATGCCGCGGCCTGCCATAGCCGCAATCCCCATGCCTGATAACCCCGCTGGTTTTGCGCCGGGAGCGCCGGATGAACAAAGAAAACAATTTTGGTACAGGATTGCACCGGAACCGGCCTGCTCCAGGCCCTTGACAGGACCATGGGCCATGGGCTACCATAAGGATGTTCACAAAAGCGTTTTCGATAACCATTTCCTGCAAGTTTTCGTCCGCGAACCTGGAAGGAGGGACAGCGTGAAAGCCAACATCAGCGACGTGGCCCGCCTGGCCGGCGTCAGCATTGGCACGGTGTCCCGGGCCTTCAACGACTATCCGGACATCAGCCCGGCCACCAAGGAGAAAATCAAGGCCGCCGCCCGGCAGCTCAACTACAAGCCCAACGTCAGCGCCCGGAATCTCTCCGCCAAGAAGCCCCCCAACATCGGCCTCATCATGTCGGGCCTCCTGGAGGTCAACCCCCTGGACAGCAACCCCCACCAGCAGCTGCAGGGCATCTTCGGCTACGCCCTTCACCAGCACCTGGAGCTGGCCCTGTACGCCACCGACTCCAAGGAGCAGCGCAGGAGCAGCTTTGTGGAGTTCTGCGCCACCCGGAACCTGTCCGGCACCATCCTTTGCGGCATCAGCCTCAGCGACCCCTACCTGAAGGAGCTCATGGACGCCCCCATCCCCGCCGTCAGCATCGACGTGCCCCTCAGCAGCCCGCACACCGGCTGGGTGTCTGTGGACAACGTGGCCGCCATGCAGGACCTGACCCGGGCCATGCTGGCGCTGGGCCACCGGAAGTTGCTGGTCATCGCCGGCAGGCCCGATGCCGCCATCAACCAGGACCGCATGCTGGGCGTGCAGGCAGCCCTCAAAGAAGCAGGCCTGCCCTTTCCGGGGGACCGGGTGCTGTACGGCGATTTCTCCCGGGAGCAGACCCGCGCCCTGCTGTCCCGCCAGCTGGCACAGAGCGGCCTGGATGGCGTCACCTGCATCCTGTGCTTCAGCGACCTCATGGCCATGGGCGCCCTGGAGGCCCTGAAGGAGGCCGGCGTCCAGGTGCCCGGCCAGGTGTCCGTCACCGGCTTTGACGACCAGCCCATCGCCCAGGTGCTCAACCCGCCCCTGTCCACCCTGCGCCAGGACATGCGGCAGATAGGCTGGGAAGCCGCCGCCCTGCTGCACCGGATGATGACGGCAGACGCCCCCGGCAGCCACCTGGTGCTGCCCCATGACATCATCCTGCGGGGCACCACCGGCCCCGCCCCAAAACCGATTGACAAAGGCGGCGACTGACCGCCTTTGCACATAGAACTTTTTTAAGGAGGAACCCATGAAAAAACTGCTGGCCCTGTTGCTGACCCTTGCCCTCCTGCTGTCCCTTGCGGGCACAGCCCTGGGGGCGGACGTGGTGGAGCTGAAAATCCCCCACTACAAATCCGGCGAGAACGTCGGCGCCATCTTCTTCCTGCCCCAGGTGGAGCGCTTCAACCAGCTCTATGAGGGCAAGTACAAAATCATCATTGAGGAACTCACCCAGGACATGTACGCCGAAAAGATGAAGCAGCTGGGCCAGCAGGGCAAGCTGCCGGCCTTCATTGAAGGCGGCGAGATGGAGTGGATTGAGCGCTCCGTCATCCCCAACAACCAGTTCTTCGACTGGGCCCCCTACCTGGAGGCCAATCCGGAGTTCAAGGCCATCCTGCTGGAAGACAGCCTGGCTTTCAACACCCTGGAGGACGGCCGCGTCTTCTCCATCCTCATGCCGGTCACCCGGCCCATGGGCATGTACTACAACGAGGACATGGTGACCTTCTCCAAGGCCCCCGGCGAGTTTGCCAACTGGGACGAGTTGGTGGCCGAGCTGGGCGACAACAAGATGGCCTTCATGACCGGCGAAAACGCCTGGACCACCATGCTCACCTACTCCTCCCTGATCGCAGCCCAGGAGGGCGGCGCCGAACTGATCAGAAACAGCATCCGGGACAAAATCTATGACTTCAACCAGCCCATTATCTTAAAGGCCACGGAGGAATTGCAGAAGCTGCTGCAGAACAACGCTGCCGCCTCCACCGTGGGCGCGGTCTATGCCGACGCCGCCAACACCTTCATGTCCAAAAACGCCGCGGTCATCGCCAACGGTTCCTGGATGGTGGGGGATTTCCTGCCGGAGAACAACAACAAATGGTCCAACGGCTTTGACGGCAGCACCGTGAGGGGCGCGGTCTTCCCCGGCAACGTGGCCCTGGCCAACAACTCCGGCTATTCCTGGTGGATTCCCGCCACGGTGAGCCCTGAGGAGCAGGAAGCCGCCCTGGCCTTCATCACCTTCATGTGCTCCCCCGCAGAGCTGGAAGCCTACATGCTGGCAGAGGGCGGCATCGCCCCCAAGATGGAAACCAGTGACGCCTACAAGGCCAAGGCCCAGGAAAATGCCCTGCTGTATGAGTATGTCAATGCCGTGAACGCAGACACCATCCTGGCCCCCAGCTTCGGCGACGCCATCCCCTCCTCCATCGCCAACACCGAGTTTGGCAAGCTGCTGCCCAAGTTGATTGACGGCAGCATGACCCCGGAGCAGTTCTGCACCGAGCTCACCAACAAGGCTGCGGAATCCCGCATCGACTAAGGTTTTCTCCCGGGACTGCGGCAGCCAGCTGCCGCAGTCCTGATTTATTTCCTCCGGTTCTTTCCTCAAAAGGAGGTGCAAGATGATCCTCAAGAATTATTCCCGCATCGAGCGGAAGCAGTTCCCCAAGGTCTACCTCTTCCTCCTGCCCACCCTGACGCTGTTTGTGCTGTTTTACCTGATGCCCATCATCACCGTGTTCACCACCTCCTTCACCCGGTGGGACGGCTTTTCTTCCCCGGTGTTCAACTGGTTCAGCAACTACCAGCGCCTGTTCCGGCAGAGCAGCTTCTTAATCGCCCTGAAAAACTTTGTGCTGTGGTCCTTGATCGCGGTCTTCGGCCACGTGGGCTTCGGCGTGATGATTGCCTTCTTCCTCTACCGCAAACCCCGGGGCTGGAAGATTGTGCGCTCCACCTTCATGATCCCCAACGTCATCTCCGCCGCGGCCTGGGCCATGATTTACAAGTTCATCTTTAACAACGACTTCGGCGTGCTCAATTCCCTCATCCGCAAGCTGATCCCCGGCTTCAATGTCAACTGGTTCTACCAGTCCCCGGCGGCCTTCTGGGCTGTTGCCTTCACCTGGCTGTTCTACGCCGTCATCGTCACCCTGGTGGTATTGGGGGACCTGATGGCCATCCCCAAGGAGACCATGGAAGCGGCGGAGATTGACGGCGCCAGCGGCATGCAGCTGACCCGCTTCATCAAATTGCCCCTGTGCCGCAACGCCATCGGCACCTCCATCATCCTGTCCATCACCTCCCGGATTGCCATGTATGAGAACATCGCCCTCACCACCAGGGGCGGCCCGGGGGACGACACCATGGGCCTGGCCCTGATCCTGGTGAAAAACATCACCGACTACAACTACGGCATGGCCAATGCCACGGCGGTCATCATGTTCTTGATCGGCATCCTGACCCTGCTCATCATCAACCGCATGTTCCGCATGAACGAGCCGGTGTAGGAAAGGAGGCAGGCAGATGAAACGCAAGCAGACAACAGGCAGCATCCTGTTCAAAATCTTCATGTACTTCACCCTCATCTTCACCGTGGTGGTGTCGGTCTACCCCATTCTGTGGGTGATCTTCTCCTCCTTCAAGTCCAACGCCGCCATCCTGTCCTCCCCCTTCTCCCTGCCGGACACCTTCAACTTCAACGCCTATGCCTCCGTCCTCAACCAGTATTCCTTCGGGCTATACGGCTGGAACTCCCTGTTGATTTCCACCTTGTCCACCCTCCTGGCCCTCACCTTCTTTTCCATGAGCGCCTATGTGTTTGCCAAGTTCCGCTTTCCCTTCAAGGGCCTCATCTATGTGCTGTTCACCATCACCCTGCTGGTACCCGGGCACACCAAGACCCAGCCCATCTTCTCCCTCATCATGAACCTGAACCTCTACGACACCAAGACCGGGCTGGGGCTGGTTTACCTCTCCGGCGGCATCGCCATGAGCCTTTTTGTGCTGCGGGCCACCTTCATGGCCGTGCCCATGGAGCTCAACGAGGCGGCGGAGATTGACGGTGCAGGCTTTTTGCGCACCTTCGCCCAGATCAACCTGCCCCTGGCCAAAAACGGCCTGGCCACCGCGGGCATCCTCATGTTCCTGGGCAACTGGAACGAGTACTACTTCGCCGCCCTCCTCACCTCCTCCCCCGGCAACCGCACCCTGCCGGTGGCCCTGGGCTTCTTCAACCAGGCCTTCTCCTACGACTACACCCGGATGTTTGCAGCCCTCACCCTGGTGATCCTGCCGGGCATCATCATCTACATGTTTGCCCAGAACCAGGTGCAGGCCAGCATCGCCTCCACCGGCATCAAGGGATAAACAACCCCCACGACACGACAAAGGATGAAAACGATGATCAGATACGACAGGGGCCAGGGGCCTGACGCCAACTGGATTGTGAGTGAAGGTGCCTTCGACAGCCGATTCCTGGGCAAGTGTGAAGCCATCTTTGCCCAGGGCAACGGCTACCTGGGCCAGCGCGCCGCCCTGGAGGAAGACTATGTGGGCCAGATCCGCAACCTCTTTGTCACCGGCACCTTCAACCGCTTCGCCGACAACGAGGTCACCGAGTTGCCCAACCTGCCCGACCTCACCCGGGTGCGCATCCTGGTGGACGGCCGGCCCTTCTCCATGGACCGGGGGCGCCTGTTGGCCTACCACCGCAGTCTGAACCTGAAAACCGGTGAGGTGGTGCGGGAAGTTGAACTGGAAACCCCGGAGGGCAAGCGCCTGGCCCTTGAGGCCCGCCGTTTTGTGTCCCTCAAGGACGAGCACCTCCTGGGCTTCCGGCTGTCCATCACCGCCCTTGCAGGCAACCTGGACCTGCGCCTGGAAAGCGGCATCAACGGCCAGGTCACCAACACCGGCAGCCAGCACTTTCAGGAGGGGGACAAGCGCCTGCTGAAAGGCCGCTTCCTGCGCATGACCAGCACCACCACCCAGTCCGGGGTCGTTTGCGCCCTCCATGCCGTCCACAGCTTCCGCCTGGATGGCCAGCCCCTCCCCGATGCCCCCCACCCGGTGATCGACCGGCGCAGCCTCCTGATTCAGCAGGACGCCAGGCTGCAGGAAGGACAGACCCTGGTGATGGAGAAGCTGTGCAGCGTCCACACCAGCCGGGACCTGGCCTGGCACGGCCAGGACATCTCCCCCGCCGACATCGAGGAAGGCGGCCTGGCCAGCATCAGCTGGGCCGCAGACCTCCGCTATGAGGGCCTCTTTGACCGCAGCCGCGCCGCCTGGGCCCGCCTCTGGGACAACCAGGACATCGAGGTGGTCTCCGACAGCGGCTTTGACCAGCTGGCCCTGCGCTTTGCCCTGTATCACCTAAACATCATGATCAAAAAGGACGATCCCCGGGTGGGCGTTGCCGCCAAGGGCCTCACCGGGGAGGGCTACAAAGGCCATTCCTTCTGGGACACCGAGATTTTCATCCTGCCCTATTTCACCTTCACCCAGCCCGAAGCCGCCCGCAGCCTCCTCACCTACCGCTACCTCACCCTGCAGGGCGCCCGGGACAAGGCCCGGGAGAACGGCTACACCGGCGCCATGTACCCCTGGGAGTCCGCCTGGCTCACCGACGGCGAGGTGACCCCCCTCTGGGGTGCCGCGGACATCGAGACCGGGGAGCCCATGAAGATCTGGACCGGTATCATCGAGCAGCACATCTCCGCCGACATCGCCTACGCCGTCTGGCAGTACTACGAAGCCACCGGCGACGCCGCCTTCATGGCGGAGATGGGCTACGAAATCATCCTGGACACCGCCCGCTTCTGGGCCAGCCGGGCCACCTGGAACGAGGAGAAAGCCCAGTTTGAATACCTGGGGGTCATCGGGCCGGATGAGTACAAGGAACATGTGGACAACAACGCCTTCACCAACTACATGGCCGCCTGGAACATGAAGAAGGCCCTCCGCATCATCCGGGACCTGCGCCAGCACCAGCCAGACACCTACAAGCGCCTCAACCAGCTCCTTTCATTGGACGCAGCAGAACCGCAACTCAAAAAAATGCTGGAGGGTCTCTACCTGCCCCAGCCCAATCAGGAAGGCATCCTGCCCCAGTTTGACGGCTATTTCGACCTGGAGACCATCGACCTGGCCCCCTACAAGGCCCAAGCTGACGTGGGCAGCATCTACCGGGACTACAATAACACCCGCCTGCGCCAGATCCAGGTGGCCAAGCAGGCTGACGTCCTGGTGCTCTTCTTCCTCCTGGAGGAGCTCTTCCCCCAGGCGCTCAAGGAGCGCAACTACCACTACCACGAGGCCCGCACCCTCCACGATTCCTCCCTGTCCAAATCCACCCACGCTGTTTTGGCCAGCGACCTGGGCCTCCACGACATCGCCTACGATTTCTTCCTGGGCAGCGCCCGCATCGACCTGGGCCCCAGCATGCGCTCCTCCGACATGGGCATCCACGCCGCCGCCATGGGGGGCATCTGGCAGGCCGCCGTCTACGGCTTTGGCGGCATTCGCCAGACCGCCAGCCACCTGCGCATCGCCCCCCACCTCCCCGCCAGCTGGCACAGCCTGCGCTTCCCCCTGGTCTACCAGGGGCAGCCCCTCAAAATCCAGGTCTTTCAGGACCGCCTCCGCATCCAGCATCTGGGGGACAAGCCCCTGCAGGCAGAAATCTGGGGGCAGCAGCGGGAGATTGCACCGGGGACGGTGTTGGAGGTGGAGAAGGAGGGGTAGGGACGGGGATGGGGATGGGGACGAAGACGAGGACGGGGACGCTTACCTTTTTTGAAAAAAAGGTAAGGCCAAAAAACTTTAACAGGGATGTAAATAGGGTTGTAAATTGAAGCATTAGAAAGCAAAAGACAGCGCCTCGTGGTTGAGGCGCTGTTTGTGCATAACAGGATAAATCAGTCTGTTGCTTCCCTCAGGAAGAGGATATCATCCATCAGCTGCTCGCCCCGGTCGTTCACCGGCGCCAGGGCCACGGCGCCGATGAAGTGTTTGAAGGAGATGTCCGTTGTGAACACCCGGGGCGCGCCCTCCCCCTCCTGCGCCATGGGCGGGATCCGGGCCATCAGCTTGTGGTTGATGTACAGGTCAAAGGCGGTGATGTCCGACACCGTGGTGTAGCCCGGGTCGAAAGCCAGGCTCACAAAGGCGGTGAACAGGTCAAACACCTCTTCCCTGACAACCGCGCTCACCGTCAGGCCCCGCTCCAGGTGCCGGCTGCCGTTGTAGGCCCGGTCCCCCTGCTCCCCCGGGCCGAAGGCGTCAATTTCCAGTTTCAAATACTGCGCCTTCACATAGCCCGTTTGATCCCCCGCCCGCACGATGCGCCATTCGTTGATCTCCCCCATCACGATGACCCCCTGGCCTGCATCCATCTGGGCCAGCACATGGGCGTTGTCAAAGGGCAGCTCCAGCAGGGGCAACTGCGCCTGGCCCCGGGGCGGCTGCACGCTCATCACCTGGGTGAAGGGGCGGATCTGCTCCACATCCTCCCCCTTGTACAGATAGTCCTTCGACACATAGCCCATCTGGTGGGCCGCCTTCACCTTGGGCCAGTTGCGGTCTGTTTCTTCGTACAGGGGCATCACAAAGCCGCCCTTCAGCTGCAGCATCATGGCGGAATCCTTGCGCTGCCCCTCCCGCAGGTTCAGCATCCCCCCATTGGGGCTGTACACCGCCACATAATACAGGGGCTGCGGCTCCCCGGTTTCCCTGCTGTACAGCAGGTGCTCCACCTGTTCCATGTCCGGGGCCACCTGCTCGGCCGGCGCGGCCAGGGGCAGCAGCAGGGCCAGGGTCATCATCAGCAGCAGGGTCGTTTTTACAGGTTTCATCATGGTCCTCCCGATTGCGTTCTCACCCATCAAACGCAGCAGGGGCCTGGTTTCGTCCCCGCTGCCCACAGAAAAAGCCTGGAAGGCGGCAGGCGCCCTCCAGGCTGATGGGGTGCAAGGATTATTCGAACAGGCCGATGGCTGCCCGGGTGAGCAATTCCGCCCCCACCCCGGTGGCGCCCAGGGGGGCCTTGGCGCTGGCCTTCTCAGAATAGGCCGTGCCGGCGATGTCCAGGTGGCCCCAGGGCACGCCAAAGGCGAAAGCCTGCAGGAAGAGGGCTGCGGTGGCGGTGCCTGCCGGGCGGCCGCCGGAGTTTTTGATGTCCGCCCGCTCGGATTTGTTCTGCTTGGCCAGGTGCGGGAAATGGGGCAGGCGCCACACCTTGTCCCCGGAAGCCTCAGAAGCCGTGGACAGGGCCTGCCAGATGCCTTCGTCGTCCGCCACCACCCCAGTGATCTGGTTGCCCAGGGCCACCCCCACGGCACCGGTCAAAGTGGCGATGTCGATGATTTTGTCCGCCTTGATGACAGTGGCGGCATAGGTGATGGCGTCCGCCAGGGTGAGGCGGCCCTCGGCATCGGTGTTCACCACCTCGATGAACTTGCCGGCCAGGCTGCCGATGATGTCCCCGTTGCGGTAGGCATGGCCGGAGATCATGTTTTCACAGGCGGCCACGATGGCCACCACGTTCACCTTGGCCTTCATGGCGGCCAGGGAGCTGATGGCACCGATAACGGCCCCCGCGCCCCCCATGTCGCAGAACATGGTGTCCATGCCCTGGGCGGGCTTTAGGGCATAGCCGCCGGAGTCATAGGTGAGGCCCTTGCCCACCAGGGCCAGGACTTCTTTGGTGTCCGGGTTGTTCATGTAGCGCATCACCATGAAGCGGGGCGGGGCGTCCGAGCCCTTGGCCACGCTCCAGAAGGCTTCCATGCCCATCTCCTGAATCTGTGTTTCGTCAAAGACTTCGATTTCAAAGCCGTGCTCCTGGGAGAGGGCCCGGGCTTCCTGGGCCAGGCGTTCCGGAGACATCACGTTGGCCGGCTCGTTCACCAGCCGCCTGGCGATGCGGATGCCCATGGCAAAGTGCTGTGCAGTTTCGGCCTTTTTCTCCTCTGCCTTCTTTTTCATGCCCTCGGGCAAAAAGACAGTGAAGGCGGGCTGGAAGGCTTCCTTCTCCTCCTCCTGCTTCTCAGGGTCGATGGGCGTGATGCCCGTGGTCTGGTAGTGGGTAAAGCCGTCAGACATCAGGGCCAGCTGCTTGTACAGGGTCTCGGACAGGGGGGCTGCTGCCTCGTCCCCCAGCACCAGGTCCACCTGGCGGGCCTTCAAGCCCTTCAGCCGGGAAGCCGCTTCGGCCACCAGCTCCTCCAGGGCGTCATAGGACAGGTCCTTGCCCAGCAGGCCGTACAGGGTGGTGGTGACCCCCTCCTCCCCCACGGTGCGGATGGTTTCCACCTGGCCCGGCTTTAAGGAAAGGGCCAGCATGCGCTTCATCTCAGCCTTGGTGAGCTCGGCATTGCCGTCTTTTTTGTAGTTGCCCTCCCCCAGCAGCACCAGGGCCACAGGGGCGTCCGCCTGGTAGGCGGACAGCGATTTGAATTGGATCATGACTGGATGTCCTCCTGTGTTGTTTTCTGTTGTGAGCATACCAGATATTGGGGGGAAGGAAAAGGGAAGGGGCCGAAAAAAGAACCCGGCCTGCCCGGGTATGATGGGGGTATGGCCGCGTTTTCCGGCAGAACTGTCTGCTGCCAATGCTTAGGATGAAAGGGGTGCTCCGGTTGACACAGATTGACGGCACATACGGCACCGCCCTGGTGTATACCCGGGAGGTGGAGCAAAGCGCCTATACCCAGATTGCGCAGCTGATGAACCAGCCCTTTGTGGAAGGGGCCCGGGTGCGCATCATGCCCGAAGTCCATGCCGGCATGGGCTGCGTTATCGGCACCACCATGCACATCGTGGACAAGGTGTGCCCCAACCTGGTGGGGGTGGACGTGGGCTGCGGCGTGCTGGTGGCCCAGCTGCCCATCCAACGGGATGCCTTTGACGCGCCGGCCTTTGACCGCATCGTGCGCCGCATCCCGGCAGGCTTTTCCGTGAACCGGGAGCCTTTGCACCTGGAGGAAACCGAGGCCCTCCTGAGTCAATTGGTCTGCCTGCCCCACATCAAAAACCTGGACCGCATCTACAAGTCCCTGGGCACCCTGGGGGGCGGCAACCACTTCCTTGAAGTGGCGGCCAATGCAGCAGGCAAGCTCTACCTCCTCATCCATTCCGGATCCCGCAACCTGGGCAAGCAGGTGGCGGAACACTACCAGGCCCTGGCCGCCAACTACCACAACCAGGTGCCAGGGGAGATGCTGTCGGAGCTGGAGGCCCGCTTCCCCGGCAGCAAAAACGCCAAGCGGCGCCAGCGGGAGCTGCGGCGCCTGAAAAAACAGCACACAAGGGTCCCGGACGACCTGGCCTACCTGGAAGGGGCCCTCCTTTCGGACTACCTCCACGACATGCGGATTGCCCAGCGCTTTGCCTACCGTAACCGGGAGGTGATGGCCCAGCGCATCCTGGAAGGGCTGACGCCCCCGGTGGCCCTCGCAGATACCCGGCCTTTCCAGACGGTGCACAACTACATCGACCAGGAGAACATCCTGCGCAAGGGCGCCGTCTCGGCCCGGGCGGGGGAGGTGCTGGTGATTCCCCTGAACATGCGGGACGGCTCCCTGATTGTCAGGGGCCGGGGCAACCCGGACTGGAACCACTCCGCCCCCCACGGCGCCGGCCGCATCATGAGCCGGGGGGAGGCCCGGCGGGTGATCGACATCAAGGATTTTGAGCGCAGCATGGCGGGGGTGTACACCACCACCCTGGATCAGAGCACCATTGACGAAGCGCCCATGGCCTACAAGCCCATGGCGGACATCCTGGCCGCCATCGGGGACACCGCCGAGGT
>ENA-UOUL01000920-UOUL01000920.1-bioreactor-metagenome-genome-assembly--contig:-NODE-920-length-46278-cov-5.590896_pt1 | contig 46278 bp, 31 predicted proteins | sample MGYA00249838_ERZ747220 | MGnify/ENA primary metagenome ERZ747220 (study PRJEB28778, sample SAMN05720191) | bioreactor metagenome | isolation source: Anaerobic biogas reactor | place: USA:Washington... | reverse complement strand
ACCGCCACAGCTTGCAGAGAGCACCCGAAATGACGTATATCTTTGAGGTATCTGGCTGCATTTGAAGTGATTATAGATGGCGGTATTTCAAGTGATAGGTGACAGTCAGAAGTCCGAACGTCTGGACAGGCAAGGCCAGAGCTATGCAGTCCATTGCCGGATAGCAAAGCCGCAGCCGTGCAGTCCCATTTCATGAGTATTCAGCTTGCTCTTTCACAACAATGTTACAGAGCACAAAGCAGAAAGCGCGAGCGACTCAATAGTCGCCCGCGCTCCTGCATCATCCAGTAGTAGGAGGAGAGTGATTTTTCGATCAGGCCGCAGCACCGGGCTCTGGCAGCGGGTAACGCAGAACGGCCAGAGCCGGGATTGGCGGGTAGCGCAACTTGACGCGGAACCCGGCGAAATCGTGCATATCCCAGCCCGACCGCTCGAAAACGTAATGAATCATTTTCGAGTAGCGGGGGAATTCCGGCGTGAGCACGTCCGGCGGCTGGCCCCCAAGCGATACGACCGGGTCGCCAACCGGCAGCAAGCCCTGCGCGGGTTCGCAGCCGGGATACATCAGCCCGCCCGGCATATGGCTGTAGACCGCGAGTTCCGGCGACATTGCATAGCGGAGGTCGCGATGCACGTACAGATCGTGAATCAGTAACTCCGCCGGCGTGTACAGCCGAGCGCCGTGTTCGCCACAGGTATAGTTCTCAGCCTTGGTGCGGCGAACGAGGCTGCGGCCTTTCAAGCCGATGATGCACGAGACGGCGGCCAGCTTGCCGACCTGCCCCTGCACCAGTTGATAGCGCACCATGTTGCCCGCGGGCGGCGCGGGGCGGATGTCCGGCAGGGGCTTGGAGCAGAAGTCGCCCAGGAGCGGGGCGGTGTCCGGGCCATTAAAACGTGGATCGAGTGCCTCAAGGGTGCCCACAGGCAAGGGTGAGCCGTCATCGGCGAACTTGCCGACGGATGCGATCGCCCAGGGCGTGTCGCGCCGCAGGCGGCGCAGCTCAACCAGTCCGCTCAGCCAGGCAACGTCCACCCAGTCCGGGTCGTCGCTGGGGGCCACGACGTTCACACACAATTGCAATCGGGCCTGCACCCCCCAGGTGGCGCTGAGGCCCCGGTAGAGGGTGCGGCGGTGGATTTCCATGCGTTCGTGGCGGCGCTCGGCGACCAGGTTGTCGAGCATCATGTCCAGCGTTACGCGGTCCCCGGAGTGGACACGAACGATGTGGTCGAAGTCGGCGGCAGCCTGGCGCATGGCGCGGACGGAGCTCTCCGTAGCGCCAGCCCGTTCGAAGGCCTTGAGCAGGGCTCGGACGCTGGCCTGACCCGGAAAATGGGCCAGGGCGGCGAAAGCGTCGCTTTCCTGTACTACCTTGGATATTTTCCAGGTCAGGTTCTTGTCGAGGCCAAAGTGGCGAGCGATGGCCTGAGGATTAGATACATCCTGATTCACCGAAGCCATAAGTCCGAGAATCGACGAGCGGAGGCGGTGGGCCACCGCCTTCAAGTCGGCTTCGAAGTCGGAAGTCGTTTTCTCTTCGCCAATTGCGCTGCTTTTGGGCACTAGCGTCGCTCCAGTTGCTTTGCCTCGCCTGGGTTGAGAATAACACAATTCGCAAATAGTGTCAAGAAATCCAAAAATTTTTCTAAATAGACACTTGCGTAAAATTCTTCTTTGTGCTACATTCTAACTAGAGGTTTATATAGCCGCCGAGCCGTAGCCCTATGGACTCGTTTGTGTCCGCGTTGACCGCTGCAGCGGGGTACGCGACGAAGTTTCCGGCTTGCGACCGCATACTGGCCGACGTCGACGACGGCGACTTGGTGAACGTGTTCGATATTGACCCGTTGTGGCATTGCTGACCGGGTACTGAGAACGGGTACAGCTTCCGTGACGCCGCGGAGGCTTATAACGTGAGCGCGGGCGTTCCTGTTCGTCCGCGCTCGCTTTATTTGATGATCGGCAAATGCTTCAGGTCGGCCAGAAAGCTCTGATAGGCTGCCTGGCGGCTGCGTTCATCGGGGGCACGCAGTATCGAGGACGGATGAATGGTGGTCATTACGTAGGGGGCCCAGCCGGTGTTTTCCAGGAGCTTGCCGCGCTGCTGCGTGATGCGGAAGGTGACGCCGAGCAGCGACTGCGCGGCGGTTGCGCCCAAACAAACAACGACCCGCGGCTTGATGGCGGCCAGTTCAGCCTCGAGCCACGGCCGGCACGCACGCATTTGCGCCACAGTGGGTTTTGAATGAATGCGGCGTTTGCCGCGCGGCTCCCATTTGAAGTGTTTGACGGCGTTAGTGACGTATACGCGTTTGCGGTTAATGCCGGCTTCTTCCCACGCCCGATCCAGAATGCGGCCGGCCGGGCCGACGAAGGGTTGGCCCAGGCGATCTTCATAGTCTCCGGGCTGTTCGCCGACGAAAACCATCTCGGAAGTGGCAGAGCCTGCTCCGAAAACCGTTTGCGTGCCGCGCTTGTAGAGATCACAGCCGCGACAATTTGCGGCGGCGGCGGCCAGTTCGGGTAGTGTCGGCTTATCGCTGGGGGGAAAGAAATCGGCGGCGGAGACAGTCGTATTGATTTTCTTCGCCAATGTTAAGCTCGACGCGTTCGGCTTTTCGTTCTTCCCGATAATAGCGTTTCAGGAAGTGGCTTCGCGATTTTGGGGGAAACGAGGCGACGCGTTGTGGCGAGACGGCGCACTGCGGTCGTTGGGATTAGGGCATGCCCGCTGCGGTCGTTTTGGTCAGGGCATGCCCGCGCTTACAGCTTGGGCATGGCACCCAACGCGGCACCACCCAACACGGCACCCACCCAACCCGGCACGACCCAGCACGGCGCCACACAACACGGCACCAGCCGCGCCGACAACGGGCGAGGCGCGCGCTGGCGGGCCGCGCGCTGGGAGCGCTACGTGCGGGGCGCGGAAAATTGCCGGGATTCGTGGCTCGAACGGCTTTCGCGGAAAGCGATAGTCGGCCAGAATGGTCGGATATGGCGCAGAGGCATGGCGGCTGGCGCCGCGGGATGACATGGCTGTCGATTGCCGGCCTGGTTCTCACGGCCGGCCTGTACCTCTACTTCACGAATTCAGGACGCTTGCGGCGGCAGCTTCTGGCGGCTTTCGATGAGTGGCCCGTCGAGGCTGTGAGCCTGGACGGCATCTCATTCACGCCCTGGCATGGCTTGGAGGTCCGGGGTCTGTACCTGGCGTTGCGCGGGCCGGGCAGTCTGGCCGACGACGCGCCCTGCGTGCGGGCGGTGCTGCGCATTGAACGGACACGTATCCGGTGCCGGCTGGGGGCACTGCTAAAAGGGGAGTTTGTTCCGCGCTGGGCGGCGTTGGACCGAGCGGATGTCGCCGTAGTCCTGCCCGAGACGAGCGGGGCTACGGACCCGCTCGGAGACACGGCCGGACTGGAAATAGAAGACCTGGCAAACTCGTCGGCCGGCCGCGGCATCTTGCAGATGCTGCGACGTGGAACACCGATACCGGAACTCCGCCTGGGCGACACGAACATCCGCGTTTCGCAAAGCGATCCGCGCGGTGCGCAGCTTGTTCGGCATTGGCGCGTCGTCGGCCAGGGGGCCTGGTCGGACGGGGCTTACGCTCTGGAGTTGCGGCGCACCGGCGACAAAGGCGAGCCGCTCTTCACCCTGCGCTGGGACCCGCAAGGCGAAACTTGCGAAAGCGCCTGCGATTGGCTGGAGCTGGATACGCTGGCCGTGTTCTTTCCCCGAATCGCGGAGGCGTGGAGCGACCTGGGTTTGCGCGGGCGCGGGCGCGTGCGGCGTATCGCCCTTAGGACAGATTTGGGTGTTGAGTCGTCTTCGGGTGCTGAGTCGCCGGGCGGACTGCCGTTACCGCTCACGGCGGTGGATCTGCAGTTCGCCGGGCTGCGTTGCTCGATTCCGGTCGAGGTGCCGGAGGAGGGCCGGCCGCCGGTCCCCGCGTGGAGCCGATTTCTTCAGGTCAGCAACGCCGAACTGACGCTCAACTGCACGCCAGAGACCAACGGTCGCGGGCTGGTGAAGCTGACCGGAACGGGGCTAGTCAATCGTGCCCCCGCGGCTTTCAAGCTGACGGCCGATCTGGCGGCATTGCTGGAACCGGCCGCCGCCCAGGACCACGTGGTCTCGGCCGAGTTAAACGTCACTGGCATGCACTTTCCGACGCGACCGGGCGATGCCGCGTTCGTTGACTCCCCGCGGCTGCCTCGCAGCGTCCGCACCGTCTTAAACGACTTTCGCCCCAGCGGCCTGTTCAGTCTGTTGGTGCAGGCGCGCCGAGTTTGGGACGCAGAGACGGGTGGTGAACGGCTGCACGTGGAAGGTTGGTTGGATGCCCAGGGCGTGCGCTGCCGGTATCACACTTTTCCTTACGAGTTCACCGAAGCGCGCGGGCGAACGACCTTCTCGCCCCGCGGCCTCGACCTGGATCTCACGGCGCGCCACGGCCCGGCACACGCCACAGCCACGGGCCACGTGAACCGGGCCGCCCACGCGACCGGCTTTGATCTGACTATCAGCGGGACCAACGTGCCTCTGGATGGCGATCTGGCCGCGGCGCTGCCGAGCAAATACCGCCGGTTGTGGGAACAGACGGATCCGAGCGGCAGTTGCGACGTCACGGTGCGGTTGCAGCGCGAGGACGGTCCCCCCGAACTTCCGGAAAACCCGCCGACGGAAACCTTCATCAGCGCTGATCTGGGTGACGGCAGCAGCATCCTGCTCGAGCCGGGCAAGCGGTTGGAGCAGGCCAGCGGACATTTCGAGATCGCGGAGGGCTTCATCGAAATTCAGGACCTGCGCGGCTACCTCGAGGGGAGCCCGGCGATGATCGCCGGCACGGTGGGAGTGGACAGCGGCGAAGCCGACGTGCGCATTGCGGTGAGCGATGTTCCGGTGAAGCGCAGCATCAGCGTGGAGGAGCGCGCCGATGACACGCCGGCTCAGATAAACTTCGACGGTCAAGCAGATGTGGCCGGGAGGATTCACACTGCGGGCGAGCCCGGGACGCGCAGCGACGCCTATGTCGTGCATCTGCGCCGCGGCACGCTGACCGGCTTCGACCCGGAGCTGCAATGGGGCGACTGTCACGGCCGGCTCATCATCTCCGATCGCGAGAGCGTGATCGGGTCATTTGAGGCGCGGCAGGGCGCGGCGCGGCTGACGGCCGCTGGAACGCTGCCGGGGAGCAAAGGCGGACCGGTCACGCTGGACGTGAACATTGCCCAGGCCGAAATGGAGACGCTGGCGCGACAATTGGTTCCGCCGCGCTGGCGGGCACAGGTTGAGGGCTTGGGGCTGGCCGGTCTGGGGGATGTGCAGCTCCGGTTGCGACCCGAAAGCGAACCGGAAGGCAACCCGCAGCAGATCGCGGAAATTCAGTTGTCGGCTGAGCGCATGGAGCCGAGTGCGCTGCCGCTCGACATGTCTGACATCCAAGCGCAGGCGCGCCTTACGTCAGACGGCGTTGAGATTGTGGAGGCTCAAGCGCGCTGCGGAGAGGCCGGCCAACTGGAGGCATCGGGCGAGCTGTCGGACAGCGAAAACGGCTGGACAGCCCGATTCAGCGCGGCAGCGCGCGATGTCGATCTCTCGCCCAGCGTAACCGAAGCGCTTCCGGCCGAGCTGGCGCGCATCGTGCGGCGGCTGGAGGCGCAAGGCCGGCTGCAACTGGAGATTACCGGGGCGCGTTTGGCTGAGCGGGATGGCGTCGCATGGAACTTCGGTGGACAACTTGTGCTTTCCGACGGCGCGTTGCAGCTTGGTGTGCCGCTGGATGATATCGAGGGCGGTCTAAGCGGAACGTGTCGCATCGATCCCGCGGGCGGGGTCGGCCTGGACGGGGCGTTGCGTATCGAAAGCGGCACGCTGGCTGGTCGTCGGCTGGCCGGGCTCGCGGGCGAGATTCACTATCGTGCGGGTGATCGCTGGGTCAGGCTGGATGAGCTGCGCGGGCAGATTTGCGGCGGGGATGCGGTGGGATTCGTGCATGTTGACCCGGTGACTTCAGAATACGAGCTTTCGGTCACATTGCAGAACGTGCTGCTCGATGAGTTCCTGCCCAAACAACCGGCCCAGGACGCGGCGCCGCTCGCTGGGCAGCGGCGTTTTGCGCGAGCCGGCGCTATGCGCCGTGGCGTTCTTGATGGATATGTTTTTCTGCGCGGCCATGCTGATGATCCGGCGAGCCGGCAGGGCGGTGGCGAGCTGCGCGTGACGGGGGCGTCGATCTGGCAGACACCCGTGGCGGCCGAAGTAGCTGAGGCGAGTCCGCACGCGGAAGCTGTGAGCGATGCACTGCAGGGGGCCGAGCTGCGCTTCACGTGGGATGGTGGGGAGTTGCATTTCACGCGCCTGGAGTTGCTGAGCCCCGACCTGCACCTGGCCGGCGAAGGGATTTGGAACATGGACTCCGACCAAATAGCCATGACGCTGGTTGGAGCGCACCCGCATAACTGGCCGCGCATGGCGGCTCTGGGGGATTTGCTCGAAACGACGGAGCGTGAGCTTGTGCAATACCACGTCACGGGCACTCTGGCGGCTCCGCAGGTGAGGGCGGAACCGTTGTACCGGCTGACGGAAGCCCTGCGAGCGCTGATCCTCAGTGGAGACTGAAAAGCGGCTGACGGTGGGCGCATTAGCCGCGGCGTGGAGTTAGTTGTGCCGCCGCGCGCAGAAGACTGGCATCGCCGCCTCTTGGGCCGATTAGCGAAAGGCCGATCGGACAGCCGTCTGCGGTCGCCAGCGGCAGGGAGACCTCCGGCGTTCCCAATAGCGGTGAGATGCACGTCAAACGAAACGTGTTTTCGCGGAGCGCCTGCGTTGCGGCCGCGGGCGTACCCTTAAGGGGCGCAATGGATGGGACAGTGGGCAGAAGGAAAGCGCTCCCGTCTCCAAGCATTCGCGCCGCTTTTTCCTGGATGGCGGCCCGAAAGCGCCTCGCCGCGGTCGTGTCGGCGTGCGCAGCGCGCTTGACTGCCTCGAACCGGGCGGCGATTTGTGGGCTGAAACGCGACTGCGTACGGGTAATCCAATCGCCATAGATCGCCCATATCTCTGGTGGCCGCAGTGCGTTGAAACATGCCAGCCAGTCGGCATAACCCTCGGAGCTGAGCGTGGTGCGGCTGATCGGGGCGAGCGTCGCGGCCAGTTCCTCGGCGGCGCGCTCAAGGGGTGCCCGGACCTCGGGATCGAGAAGCTCGAAGGCGTCATCGAGGAGCAGCAGCCGGCGGATTGGCTGCCCGCAGGCGTCGTTGTCGCCGAGGAGCACTCTACCGACGCGTTCAAGCAGCCCGCCGTCGCGGGCGAACCAGCCGACTGTGTCGAAGCTCGGCGAGAGAGGCATTACGCCCTGCGTGGAAATTCGCCCATGTGTTGGACGTATTCCGAATATGCCGCAATAGCTGGCCGGAACGCGAATCGAGCCGGCCGTGTCGGTGCCGAGTGCGAAGTCGACCAGGCCGCTGGCAGTTACTGACGCCGAGCCGCTGGACGAACCGCCGGGCACGCGGTCAGGTGCTGCGGGGTTCAGCGGGGTTCCGTAATGGGCGTTCTCGCCGGTAATGCTGAAAGCCATCTCGTCGGCGATGGTGACGCCAATGAGCCGCGCGCCGGCCCTCAAGCAGGCGACGACGCAGGGAGCCGTCTCGCGGGCCGGGGCGTGGGTCGCGAGCCAGTCTGGAGTACCGCCGCCGGTGACCAATCCGGCCAGGTCGAACATGTCTTTGACGGCGAACGTCGTGCCGGCCAGGGGACCGGCGGCGGCCTCGTCGCGGAGATCGAGGCGCAAGCGGAACGCGTCAGATGCTGCGGCGGCGACGGGTCTGTGTGGGGCCTGCGGGTTCACGGCTCATCAAGCAGTCGGGTGCAAAGCAGTCGGGTGCCCGGATTACCGGTATTAGGCTCGCGGCGAGCGGCGTTCGTCAAGCCAGGGGATTGGCTTGCCTAATGGGCGGTGCCTGGTCGCCGCGCCTCGTCTGCAAAGCCGCGCTGGGCAGGACGGCCGGTCAGCCAAGTTGGCTCGGAAAAGCAAAAAGGGCGCCGGTCTTGCGGACGGCGCCCTCCGGGGCAGGAATTGAGTCGTAAGCAGGTTCAGACTTCCCCAGCGCTGTGCATGGCGTTGGAATCATGTCCGATGGTCTGGTGGTGCGGGCCGGTCGCCCGGTCAGCTTCGTCAATCTCCCCGTCCTCGCCAACACCGCGCAGCGGCATGCCGATCCGCGGCCAGGTCTCGATCATGCGGCGCCGGGCGCGAGACTTGGTCTCGGTCAGGGCGACACGCACTTCGGCGAACGCCTTCTTGACGCTGGACAGGGCCAACTCGGCACTGCGGCTGGCGTTGCGCATCGAAGAGAGTTCCGTTTCGTAGAATTGTCGCTGCTCGACCAGGCGCGCGTTCTCGCGTTCCAACTGGCCCACCTGGACCTGCAGGGCCTTCTTGTCGGCCCGCAGGGTTTCGAGCTTGTCGGCCAGCTCTTCCTGAACGCGGGTGAGTTCGCGGGCGCGGTCTTCGGCGGCGCGCAGCAGGATTTGGTGCTGGTGGCGCTCGCCACGGGCTTCCTCGAGCGCGACTGCGGTTTCCTTCAGGCGAGCCGCCAGGGCGCCGCGTTCGTCGGTCAACTCGCGCTGAGCGCGGTCCAACTCCTCAATTCGCGCAGTCAGCGACGCTACGTCGCTGCGCAGCCCGTCGCGCTCCTTGCGCAGGGCCCACAGCTCCTCAAGCTGCTTGTTGGCCGTTTTTAACTCATTGCGCAGGCGAGTACGTTCTTTCTCGCTGCGGCCTTGCTCTTCGTTGGCAGCCTGGAGCTGAGCGTTGGCAGTGGCGAGCTCCTCTTCCAGCAGCGACACCTCCTGGCGCAACTGCTCGAGCGCCTCGACCCGCGTTTGGAGGGTAACGACCTGCCACTCCAACTCCTGGGTATGCTGAGCGGCGCCTTGGGCGCGCTCGTTGGCTTCCTTGAGGTCGCGTTCCAGGCGTTCGCGCACGTCCTGGTGACGGTCGAGCTGCTCTTCGAGCTCGTTGATGACGCTCATCACGTCATTCCGCTCGTCCAGGAAAGTGTCGTGGAGCGGAGCCGGCGCCAGGGCCTCTGCTTCGGCGACGCTTTCGGCCACTTGTTGCATGCGGCGGCGCGCCTCGATGGCAGCGTCACGCTGCGAGGCACGCAGGGAGGAGCCCGCGTCCGGGGTGCCGCCCGAGCCTTTGTGCCCCTTTCTGGTGTGGGCCTCAGATTGAATTGAACCGTTGTTCCCGTCGCTCTGCGGTTGGTTGTTCCGCTCTTCCTGTTCCATTGATCGCTTCCTGTCCGCGCATTCCGTGAGCCGATGACTCCTGTCCGCGCCGGCCGCGCTTGCGCCGGCGTACAGGACGTGTGCAGGATTTATCGGCTAGCGGATCGAGGGGGCTTGATGCGAGGAGCGGCATTCGGCGGTTGCGGCCCGGCATTCGGCAGGGCTACCGCCGCGGAGCCCGCGTGAAAGGCGGCCGGCAGCGCAAAACCCGCCGGGCGGCCGGCGCGCAAAACCCGCGCTGCCGATAACCCCAACGCCTTTACGCACGCCGCAGAGCGTATATACTAGCCGTTGGCTTCGGCGTGCCGAGCCAGGCCGCAAGCGGCCGAGGGGCCGTGGTGAAGCCGTTGGTGGCGTAGCTCAGTTGGTTAAGAGCGGCGGATTCATAACCCGCAGGTCGACGGTTCGACTCCGTCCGCCACCATTTTCCGTCGCGTCGCGGGCGCGGTTCGGGACGCCGCCCGCAGCCGCGGAATCGAGGCCCCGCGCATGACCTGCGCGTCCGGCTATGTTGCCGCGGCGGATGATTGGCGGCCAAGTTTTTTTGGCCCCTTTGCAAGCCGGCGACGGACGATATAATAGCGGCCTCAAAAAGAGGCGACGCGGGTGTAGCTCAGTGGTAGAGCGTCACGTTGCCAACGTGAATGTCGTGGGTTCAAGTCCCATCACCCGCTTAACAGACACCCCTGGGAAACCAGGGGTTTTTGTTGCGTTCATAAACCGCGCCGAACGCTGATTTGGCGTGCCCGTCCGAGATGGGGCGGCGCGGCAAGCAAACCGACGGTCCCTTCCAACAGCAGCCTTCCGGCGACCGTGGTCAGAGCCGTGAAGCGTTCTTTGCGTCGTACTCGTGCAGTCGGCCCAGCAAAACTCGCAGTTTAGCGCGTGCGTGACTCTGCCGGTCGAGCGCGGACCGGGGCCGGTTTGCCTACGGCCGCGAATTGCGCCTCCTCGGTCGAACCGGTCAGGGCCGCGGTGGGCGTATCCTCGCCCGCAATGGCCTTCTGGACTTCGTCGAAGTAACCCGTTCCGACGAAGCGCTGGTGCGTAGTCGCGGCGAACCCATCACTGCGGGCCAGCGCGAATTCTTCCTCCTGCAGCCGGGCATAGGCCGCCATCTGCTCGCGCCGGTAGCCCAGCGCCAGCTTGAACATGCTCAGGTTCAGCGCGTGGAAGCCGGCCAGCGTGACAAACTGGAACTTGTAACCCATCGCGCCCAGTTCGCGCTGGAACTTCGCGATCGTAGCGTCGTCCAGATTCGCCTTCCAGTTAAACGATGGTGAACAGTTGTAGGCCAGCAGCTTTCCCGGATGCTCCTTGTGGATGCCTTCCGCAAAGCGGCGGGCATCTTCGAGACTGGGCTCGGACGTCTCGCACCAGACCACGTCGCAGTAGGGCGCGTAGGCCACGCCGCGTGCGATGGCCGCCTCCAGACCGCCCCTGTACGCGTAAAAGCCCTCGGCCAGGCGCTCATTGTTCTCAATGAACGGGTGATCGCGCTCGTCTATCTCCGTAGTCAAGAGCTTGGCACTGAAGGCATCGGTGCGCGCGATCAGCACGGTCGGAATGCCGAGAATGTCGGCCGCCAGCCGGGCCGCGGTCAGCTTCTCGATGGCGTGTCCCGTATGCACCAGCACTTTACCGCCCATGTGCCCGCATTTCTTCGCCGAGGAGAGCTGGTCTTCGTAATGCACGCCGGCCGCGCCCGCCTCGATCAGGGCTTTCATCAGCTCGAACGCATTGAGATTGCCCCCGAAACCCGCCTCGGCATCGGCCACCAGCGGAACGAACCAATCGGTGCCGGTCTTGCCCGCCGCGTGGTCGATCTGATCGGCGCGCATCAGGGCATAGTTGACGCGCCGCACCAGGGCCGGCACGCTGTCCGCAGGGTATAGACTCTGGTCGGGGTAGGTCTGCTGGGCCAAATTGGCGTCGGCCGCGACCTGCCAGCCGCTGATATAGATGGCCTTTAGTCCGGCCTGGACCTGCTGAACGGCCTGGTTCCCGGTCACGGCACTGAGGGCGCTTACGAACTCCTCCTCGTGCATCAGCCGCCATAGCTTTTCCGCGCCCACGCGGGCGAGCGTATGTTCGATTTGCAGTGTGCCGCGCAGCCGTAGAACGTCTTCCGCGGTATACCGCCGGGTCACGCCCTCCCAGCGCGGGTCGGTTTCCCAACTCTTTTGCAGCGCCGCGGCTGCCGGGGCAGTCGCCTTGATCATGGGTTGCTCCTTGAATCAGTCCAGGTACTCGTAAGCCGGAAGCGTGAGAAACTCGACCAGTTCGTCGGCTGTACTGATGCGGTCAAAAATCTTGGTTGCCAGGTCGAATTTGCCGTCATGGAAGGCCTGCGATCCGAGCGTGGTACGCAGACGCGCCAGTTCGTCGGCAGTCAAGGCGCTGAAGAGCTCGGCCGTGACTTTTCGCCCATCATCCAGCACGCCGCGCGGGTGCTTGATCCATTGCCAGACTTGTGTGCGCGAAATCTCGGCCGTGGCGGCATCTTCCATCAGGTTGTACAGTGGCACGCAACCATTGCCGCGCAGCCAGGCCTCGAGGTATTGGATGCCGACGCGGATGTTGGTGCGCAGGCCCTCTTCCGTGATCTGGCCCTCCGGCACGCGCAACAGGTCCGCTGCGCTAACCTTTACGTCCTCCCGCGGCCGTGCGATTTGGTTCGGCCCGCGCATCCGCGAAAACGCTTCCATTGCGACAGGGACCAGGCCCGGGTGCGCTACCCATGTGCCGTCGTGGCCGTCGTTGACCTCGCGCTCCTTGTCGGCACGGACCTTGGCCAGTGCCGCTTCATTGGCCACCGGGTCGTTCTTGATGGGAATCTGTGCGGCCATGCCGCCCATGGCATGCGCGCCGCGCCTGTGGCAACTCTTAATGACGTTCAAGGCGTACGCCCGCATGAACGGTACAGTCATGGTGATCTGCGCCCGATCGGGCAGGACGAAATCGGGCCGCGACCGGAAACGCTTGATGAAGCTGAAGATATAGTCCCAGCGGCCGCAGTTCAGTCCGGCGGAGTGGTCGCGCAGCTCGTACAGAATTTCCTCGGTCTCGAAGGAGGCTAATATGGTTTCGATCAAGACCGTGGCTTTGATGGTCCCGCGGGGAATGCCCAGTTCATCCTGGGCCACGATGAAGACTTCATTCCACAGGCGGGCTTCGTGATGGTTCTCCAGCTTCGGTAGATAGAAGTAAGGCCCACTGCCGGTCTCAAGAAGCTGCCGCGCGTTGTGGAAGAAGTAGAGGGCGAAGTCGAACAGTGCGCCGGAGATCGGCTGACCGTCCAACAGTACGTGCTTTTCCGGCAAATGCCAGCCGCGCGGGCGGACCATCAATGTGGCGGTCTCGTCGTTCAGGGCGTACTTCTTGCCGTCCGGTTGCTCGAAGGTGATGGTGCGCCGCACGGCGTCGCGCAGATTGACTTGGCCGTTTACGATGTTGGCCCAGGTTGGCGAGTTTGAGTCCTCGAAATCGGCCATGAAGACCCGGGCGCCGCTGTTCAGCGCGTTGATGATCATCTTGCGTTCGACGGGGCCGGTGATCTCGACGCGCCGGTCCTGAAGGTCTGCTGGAAGCGGCGCTACGCGCCAGTCGCTTTCGCGCACAGAGCGGGTTTCAGGCAAGAAATCCGGCAACTGCCCGGCGTCCAACTCCGCCTGGCGTTGCAAGCGGCGGTCCAGAAGCTGACGCCGCGTCGGCTCCGCGGCCCGGCAGAGGCGAACCACGAAGTTAAGGGCCACTGGGGTAAGAATGCGCTTCTGTTCGCCTGTCACGGGCGCGGTAATCTCGAGGTTATCCACGAGCGTTGGTGACGTTATCGAGGTCATTGAACAGTTCCTTCAACTAACCGCGAAGTAAGGTAGGGCGACGTCGCAGCCGCGCGGCCGAAGTACGCGAAGTTTGAAGCGGCGGTATAGATTCGTCGAAAGCCACGGTTCAGCGGGATGCGCGGCCTTGATTTCGGCTCTGGCACAGTGATTCCCATCCGTCGGGGCAGCCGGTGAACAGCCTTATTATAGTTGCCGCAGTTTTTTCGAGTCGGGAATAGGCGGATTGCTGCAAGCCGACGCTGAGGTGACGAGCTTTTCAGCGCCGCCTGCTCATTCGCCTGGCGGTTGTTCGCGCCCTCCGCCCAACCAGCCATAGCGCCGGAACAGCAGCAGCATGGCGGTCGCGATAAGCAGCATCAGCAGCCACAGCAGCGGATAGCCGTAGTACCAACGCAGCTCCGGCATGTTGAGGGGCGAGGCGCTGGAGTCGAAGTTCATTCCATAGACGCCCACAATGAACGTGAGCGGTATGAATATGGTCGCAATGATCGTCAGTACTTTCATGATCTCGTTCGTGTGTTGACTGACGCTCGACAGATAGACCTCCGTGATGCCGGAGGCAATGTCACGATATGTCTCAACCAGGTCGACGATCTGGATGGTGTGGTCCTGGAGATCGCGCAGGTACATACGGGTTTCGTCCGTGATCAGCGGGGTCGGGTCGCGCAGCAGGGCGTTCAACGCGTCCCGCAGGGGCCAGACAATGCGGCGGATCGTCAGCAAGTCGCGTTTGACGGCGTGTACACCGGACATCAGCGCCGGCACCGGTCGCGTCACGCCGGCCTCCATTTCCTCCAGCGCATCCAGCCGTTCGCCGCATTGCTCCAACAGTGGAAAATAGTGGTCCACGATGGCGTCGAGAATGGCGTGCACGAGGTAGTCCGGGCGGGCGCGGTTTCCCAGGGCGCCACTGCGAATCCGTTCGCGGATTGGGTCGAGCGGGTCGCCGCGCGGCCCCTCTTGAAACGTGAGCACGTAACGCGGGCCGAGAAAGATGCTGACTTGCTCCGTGCGCCACGGCTGCTCGCGAACTGGCATGCGCGCCACGATGAAGTAGCTGTCGTCGTAGCGCTCGGCTTTGGGGCGCTGGTGCGGGTGCAGTACGTCCTCCAACGCGAGATGGTGCAAGTTGAAGATGCGGCCCAACTCGGCCAGTACGTCTGCGTCACCCAGTCCCTCGACATTGACCCAGGTGACCGGCCATTTCTCAAGCAGGGCGGGCAGGCGGGCCAGGTCAGCTCGGGCGGGCAACGGGACTTCGTCGTGCCCGGCCGGCCCAAAGGCCAGCACGCTGACTTCGCTGGGCGGGGCCTTGGGCGGCGGGTGGAGCGTTCCGGGGGGAGTGCCAGGCTTCGGGCGGCGGGCCAGGTCGCGTGCCCGGCGGCCGTGGTGGCGTCTGCTTTTGGCGGACATGTTTGTCCTCCGCGGCACAGGCGAACGTTCGATCTTAACGCGGATTTCGGGTGGTAGACGCCGCCGGTCCAAGCGGTGGAAAGGAGGTGAGAACGTGTTCGCCTTCGACTGCCGGCATAACCTCTTTGCAGGATCGCAGCGCGGCCATGGCCCGGAACCCAGGGATTTTCGCCGCCGAGTCTGCGAATAAGAAAACGAGAGTAAACCCGGGCGAAATGTAATGAACGTAACAGATCAATTCGAGAAGCTCGGGGCTTTCTACCTCGGCCGGGAGTACGACCTTCAGACGCGTCAGCGCGGCGAAACGCCCGTACTTTACGACTCGCGGGACCTGGTCACACATGCCGTGTGCGTGGGCATGACCGGCAGCGGCAAGACCGGGCTGTGCATCGACATTCTCGAAGAGGCGGCGATCGACGGCATTCCGGCAATTGTAATCGACCCCAAAGGTGACTTGACCAACCTGTTACTCACCTTCCCCGAGCTGCGGCCGGAAGATTTCGCGCCGTGGATCAACGAAGACGATGCGCGGCGTGTGGCTGTGACGCCCGCGCAATTTGCGGAGCAGCAAGCGGCGCTTTGGACGCGCGGACTGGCCGAATGGGGGCAGAGCGGCACGCGAATTCAGAAGCTCGTGGATGCCGCGCAATTCTCGATTTACACGCCTGGTAGCGGCGCCGGCCTGCCCGTTTCCCTGCTGCGGAGCTTCGCCGCTCCATCGCGGGCCCTGGTCGAAGAGCCGGAGTTGTTTCGCGAGCGCATCTCCGGCACGGTTGCCGGTCTGCTGGGGCTGATCGGCGTGCCGGCTGATCCGCAGAACCGCGAGCACATTCTGCTCTCGACTATCCTGGCGCAGAGCTGGGCCGCGGGGCACGACGTAGACCTGCCGAACTTGATCCAGCAGATTCAACAGCCGCCGGTGCGCCGCGTCGGCGTGATGGACCTGGACACGTTCTATCCGCCGAAGGAGCGCTTCGAGCTGGCGCTGCAACTGAATTCGCTGCTGGCGGCGCCGGGCTTCGCGCGCTGGACTGAGGGGGAACCTTTGGACATCGGCGCGCTGCTGCACACGCCGGAAGGGCATCCGCGAGTGTCGATTTTTTCAATCGCGCACTTGTCCGACGCGGAACGGATGTTCTTCGTCGCGTTGTTGCTGAACGAAACCCTAGCGTGGGTGCGAGCGCAAAGCGGCACAACCAGCCTGCGCGCCATCCTGTATATGGACGAAATCGCCGGCTACTGTCCGCCAGTGGCTAATCCGCCGAGCAAGCCGCCGCTGCTGATGCTGATGAAGCAGGCGCGGGCCTTCGGCCTGGGCCTGGTGCTGGCTACGCAGAACCCGGTGGACCTGGACTACAAGGGGCTTTCGAATGCCGGCACGTGGTTCATCGGGCGTCTTCAAACCGAGCGCGACAAGGCTCGCGTACTGGACGGGTTGGAAGGGGCGGCCGCCGGCGCGGCTGCCAAGTTCGACCGCGCCACGGTTGACCGAATGCTCTCGCAATTGGGCAATCGCGTGTTCGTGATGAACAACGTCCACGAGGAGGGGCCGCGCGTGTTCGAGACGCGCTGGGCGCTGAGCTACTTGCGCGGGCCGCTCACCAGAGAGCAAATCAAACTGCTGATGGAACCGGCGAAACGGAAAGCGGCTTCCGTGCAGGGCGCCCCCGATTCGGATTCAGTCGTTGCCCCGCAGGCCATATCCGCCGCGACCGCGGGCGGAGAAGCGAATGTGACTTCAACGCCGCCCGCGCTGCCGCCGGACATCCCGCAGTATTTCATTCCGGCCCGGCAGACGGGAAGAATTCTCTACAAGCCGATGCTCTTCGGCTGTGCGAATGTCCACTTCCGCGATTCCAAGGCCGGCGTCGAGCATGATACCGCGGCTTGTTACCTGGCCCCGCTCGGCTCAGGGCCCGGTGGTGTGGACTGGAACGCGGCAGAACCGAGCGACTTCTCGGACACTGATCTCAAGACGCGGCCGGATTCGGGCGGAACGTTCGCCGCTCTACCGCCGGAGGCCACGCGAGCGGCATTTTTCAAGAGTTGCACCGGCAGTTTTGCGGACATGGTGTTTCGCACGGCGAGCTTGAAGCTCCTGCGCAGCCCGCAGTTTAAGCAGGTATCGAAGGTGGGCGAGTCCGAGCGCGACTTCCGATTGCGGCTTCAGCAGTCCGCCCGCGAGCAGCGCGACGAGCAGGTGGAGAAGTTGCGGAACAAGTACGCACCGAAGGTGGCCGCGCTGCGCGACAGGATCAGCCGCGCAGAACAGGCCGTCCAGGTTCAAAAAAGCCAGGCCTCAGCGGCCAAGCTGCAGACGGCCGTCTCAGCCGGTGCCGCGCTCCTGGGGGCATTGACCGGGCGGAAGGTAGCCAGCGCCGGCAACGTCGGCCGCGTGGCAACCGCAGCTCGCGGCGCGGGCCGTGCGGCACGCGAAGCCGGCGACGTCGAACGGGCCGAGCAGCGAGTCGCGGTCCTGGAGCGGCAATTGCACGAGTTGCAGGCGCAGTTTGAAAGAGAAGTGGAAGAACTGGCCGCGCGGCTCAATCCGCAGACGGAGCGACTCGAGGAAGTCACCGTCAGGCCGCGCAAGGCGGACGTGCGCGTACGCGCGGTAGTCCTGGCATGGGCGCCCCTCCCGCAATGACGTGATAAGGTGATAAAGCGATAGGGTGATAAAGGACGGTCCGCGGGTTCCCTTTATCAACCTATCGCTTTATCACTTTATCACCTTTCCATGAGTGCGTTCTCACCTTGAATTCATCGCGCGTTCAGGTGGCGCCGCAAACTAAACAGGTGGTTGGCGCGGTACCGTCGCGTAGGGCGGCCGGGGGACGCGCCGTGGTCGTTTGAATGCCAGGAGACGATTCGTGCCTGCAAAGAAAACCACAGAACGCGCCCGCAAAGACAAGCAGCAGGGCAAGTCTGCCAGCACCCAGGCCGGTGAATTCGTGCGCGAGGAAATCCACCACGTGCGCCAGGGCAAGCACGGGGCCCGCAGCGCCAAGCAAGCGATTGCGATCGGCCTCTCCAAAGCGCGCCGCGCCGGCGTGGAACTCCCGCCTCCCAAGAAGGGCCACACTTCAGAAAGCACCCGCAAGAAGGCGCAGCGCGACGTCCAGCGCGGCCAGGGCAAGAGCAAGAGCGGCGAAAACGGCGTGTCGCGCAAACGCTCCCAAGCCGGGCAAAAAGCGCTCAAACGCGAAGGCCAGAAGGCTGCTTCCCACACGGCGCTGTCGCGCCAGGCGAAGCAGGCGGCCCGTAGTCGCCGACAGCCCGCCGCCTCACGCTAGCGCGCCGGTCAGCCTAGTCCTGAATTGCGGGGCGGCGTTTTGCGGGCCAGCGGTTCGGGCGGCACCCCCGACGCGCCTATGTCGCCGCCTGCGCGAGAAATCGCCCGAACCACTGCGCCGCGAGCCGCGCTACCTGCTCCAGCGCGCCCGGTTCTTCGAACAGATGAGTCGCGCCGGGCACGATTTCGAGCTCCCGGTGACAGCGCATGTCCTGCAGCGCCACGCGGTTCAGGCGGATCACCGGAGCGTCGTTCTCTCCCACAATCAGCAGCACGGGGGCTGTGACACGTCCCAGAACCGGAAGCGCCAAGTCCGGCCGCCCACCGCGCGAGACGATGGCCCGCACCAGGTCCGGCCGGTCCACGGCCGCAACCAACGCCGCAGCAGCACCGGTGCTGGCGCCGAAGTAGCCGATTGGCAGCTCCCGCAAATCGGGATTGCCGTGGACCCAGTCACTGGCTTGGCCCAGCCGCTCCGCCAACAGATCGATATTGAACCGCAGATGCGCGGTCCGGGCGTCGACCTCCTCTTCCGCAGGCGTCAGTAAGTCCAAAAGCAGCGTCGCCAGCCGCTCGTTGTTCAGATGCTGAGCCACGAAGCGGTTTCGCGGGCTATAGCGGCTGCTGCCGCTGCCGTGCGCGAACAGCACGATGCCTTTCGCGTCGAGGGGGACGGTCAGGTTGGCTTCGAGCTGGAGGCGGCCGGCCGGGACCTCGACAGTGATGTCGTCATAAACCGCTGTTGTCATCTGAGCGTCCTGATCTCACAAGTTCAGCGTGCTAATCTCACAGGTTCAACGATTTGCCAGGCTGTGCAGCTCGCGCTCCGCCCGAGCGAGCAGCTCGCGTACCTGGTCGTCCGTCAGTTGCGAGAAATCCTCGTACCACATTCCCACCCCAAAGAATGGCTCCGGAGTTGCGAGGCAGACCACTTCGTCCGCCAGCCGCGCGAGATCTTCACACGTGTCCGCCGCAGCTACCGGCACTGCGACCACGATGCGGGCGCACTCGCCCTGGCGCAACGCCTCCGTGCCGGCGCGCATCGTCGCCCCAGTCGCGAGTCCGTCATCAACCAGGATCACCCGGCGGCCGCGCACATCCGGCGGCAGGCGGTCGCCGCGATAGAGCTGTTCGCGGCGGCGAAGCTCGCGTTGCGCGATAGCCGTCAAGTGCTCGATGACGTCGCGTGGGACCCCGACATAATCAACCAGCTCCCGGTTAAGAACGCGCACGCCCCCGGAAGCCACGGCCCCCATGGCCAATTCCTCATGGCCGGGCAGACCCAGCTTTCGGACGACGAACACGTCCAACGGAACACGCAGAGCAGTCGCCACCTCGAAGCCCACCGGCAGCCCGCCGCGCGGCAACGCCAGCACCAGCACGTCCGGCTGGTCGGCGTAATGTGTGAGGCGAGCCGCCAACGCGCGGCCGGCGTCCGTTCGATCTCGAAAAAGAGGTGCGGCGGACATTGGTTCACCGGCGCGATTTTATTCGGCGGTGTGCCTGTCTCCGTACTGGAGAACCGGGGCCGCCACTTTAATTCGATTTCAGCAGTTAACGTGCTTTAAGCACAGTGGGTGACGGCGCCACCGCGACCGAATGCCGGGTTATGTAGAGCCGGGGCTCGCTCCCGCGTATCGTGTAACGCCAGAAGTGGTAATGCCCGGCGTTCGATGGCTCAGTGCTGGCGGGCGCGCCCACGATGCGCGTGCCGGTGATCCTGCGATCCTCCTCCACGTGCAGGTGGCCGTGAGCAACAAGGCGCACGTTGTGGGCGATGCAAAGCAATAGCAAAGCGCGCCGCTGTTCACGCGGAATCTGGTGTGCCAGTCTTTCCAGCCGTGACATTGGGCGCTGCTTGCGGCGCTTGGCGGTGTCCACCTCGGGGATGTTCGGACTGTGGTGCAGTGCGACGATCTTGATGGGAACCTCACGATGGCGGTACAGCAGGGCCGCCAGTCGCTTGAGCTGGTAATAGCCCAAATCTCCCATGGCGTTGGTGCCGACAGACAGATTGCCGAGGTTATTTGAATTCAGGCCAAAAATCGCGATGCGTGGGTCGGGAAGATAGACCCATGGGAACTTGGTCGCTTGCCCGCCTAATTGCAGACCACGAACGGCTTTCAGCAAATCGGCTTGTTTGAGCCCGCGCCGGGGAAAGCGGGCCGGCCCCAGCCAGCACACGTCGTGATTGCCGGGCACGGCGCGGATCTTGTCTGCGACGCCAGCGGCCCGGGCCGTCTCCCAGAAATGCGTCCATGCCTCGGGCGCGCCGTTGTCCGTGATATCGCCGGTGACCAGGATCAGGTCGCACGTACACACCAGCGGCGAGCGCAGGATCGCGCCCAGAGCGGCGTTCATGCCGGTCAGAGGCTTGAAAACATCGCACCCGGTTCGGCGCTGGTCGGGGCGCGCCGTGAGGTGCATATCGGAAAGATGGGCTATTCGAAAAGGAGGTGCTGTACTCATCGCCGGACCGTACGTTTCGAGCCCTCTGCGAGCTGACTGCTTACCTCGGCAGTCGCGCGCAGACTATGCGCGCAGACTAATTGAGTTGGCACCGCCCCACAACTTTTTCAAAACTACAAGCTCATGGAACGGCGAACGCGGCAATGCCGCTCCGCGTGCTTACGACCAGATGTTGGTCCGCCCACAGCGCACCCAGGTAAATGCCCGTGTGGTGGATTCCGAAGCGTGGCGTTTCCGTATCGCCGGCCGGCGCGGTCTGGGTAGCCTGGTTTACGCTGACTAACTCGAATTTCGGCTGCGCAGCGGTCTGTTCGAGCAGAATCCAGACGCGATCGACAATCACCGCGGCGTCCAGCAGGCGTGCCGGTGTTTCGCTTTTGAACTCCGCGAGCAGATGTCCCGTGTTCGCCGTACGCACCTGCGCCGCTCCACCCGCCGCGCTGACCACTACATCGCCCAGCAGCTTGACCCAGGTCCACGACTGGCTGACGGCGCCCTCGGCGGTCTGCATGGCCAGCCCGCGCGTTGCAGTCCAGAACTCCCGGCCGTCCTGGGGATTGATGGCATGCAGCACGCCGTCGCTGGTGCCGAAGACCAGCAACGACTTAGATGAACTTTCCGCCCTGGGCGATTCCGGTCGCAGCGCCACGCTGGCGGAGATAATGTTCGTACCTGCCGGCGTACTGAAGACAGTCTGCGCATTGCGCGGCGTGGCAAAGATGCAGCGCTCGGGCTCGATCAGCACCAGGCCGCCGCTGGTCAGCCCGCTCCAGAATGGCCAGGGGCGCTCGGGCAGAATGGGGTATTCCCGGAATTGGCCGGTGTGCACGTCGATCGAAATTGCGTGCACTTGCGGCCCGCTGCGCCAGAGCAGCGCCGCCTCAGAACCCCATACATGCAGGCGCGCCAGCGCGATGGCCTCGAATTTGTGCTGCCATACCACGCGGCCGTCGGCCCGGTCCAGCAGACCGAAACGCCCATCATTTCGAGCCACGATGACGCCCCAGGGCGTGTGTGCGGCCGCGAGCAGTTGGCACAGCTCCTCCGGATCGCCCTGAAAGGTCTTGTTCGGATCAGCGCCGCCAGGCGGAGCGGGTTCGGCCAGTCCTTCGCACCAGGTACCAATGCGCCATGCAAGGCCCGGGTGCGGGGTCAAGCGGACTGCCAGAACCGTGAAACGGTCAAAGCAGTAGGTTTCCAAGTAGAGAGCAGGGGAATGAGGGATAAAGGAAGCGGGAACGGGGCGAAGTCCGGGGCGGGCGGGAATCGGCTCGGTGAGCAGCGCTTTGCCCGATTCGAGGTTGAAGACCTGCAGGCTGCCGTCGCGCGTGTTGACCAGCAATTCGGAGCGGCCGGGAAGCGCTTGCTCGACCCACTCAATGCCTTGCGAGGGGGTCCAGCTCCATTCGGCCTGCAGTATCGGCGGGCTGGCCGTCGCAGGCGGCGCGATGCACGCCATCAGGACCGGAAAAACTGAGAACCGCCAAATCCCGCGGCGTTTTAGTCGACTGTTGATTTCGATGCGCATCTTCGCCTACCGGTTGCCCAATTGTATGCGAGATTCTGGAAGCCGCGAGTGACGGGCGGTTCTAGATCACTTACCGCCAAATGGCCAAACCGCCCAGCCGCTGAACACCAATCACGCTGAACACTGCTCAGCCAGTATCGCAGCGATCCGTTCGGCCGCTTTGCCGTCCCATTTTTCGGGTATCGGTCGCGTGCCGGCGGGTTGGCTGCGGCAACGCCGGTATTCGGACACGATGCGCTGCGGGTCGGTCCCGACGAGCGTGTTTGTTCCCTGGTTCAAAGTCACCGGGCGTTCGGTGTTCTCGCGCACCGTGAGACACCAGACCCCCAGAATCGTCGTCTCCTCCTGGATGCCGCCGGAATCAGTCAGCACTACCGCGGCCTTACCCATCAGGTGCAGGAAGTCGAGATAGCCCAGCGGCTCGATGATTCGCAGCCCACTCATGCGTTTGAAACGCTCGCTGAAACCCAGCTTCTCCAGGTTATGAACCGTTCGCGGATGGATCGGAAAAACGGTCGGCAAATCGGCCGAAATCTCTTCCAAAGCCGCGGCGATGCGGCCGAAAACCGTCGGGTCGTCGACATTGCTCGGCCGGTGCAGCGTAAGAACGTTGTAGCCACCGGGCTGGAGCTTCAACGTCTGCAAAATGGTCGACTGCGCGGCCCTTTCGAGGTTGAAGCGCAGGGTGTCGATCATCACGTTTCCGACGAAGCGTATCTTGCCTTCCTCGACGCCCTCTTTGCGGAGGTTTTCGAGGCCGCTGGGCTCGGACACGAAGAGCAGGTCGGAAATTGCATCGGTCAGCAGCCGGTTGATTTCTTCCGGCATACTGCGATCGAAGCTGCGGAGCCCGGCCTCGACGTGGGCCAGTTTCACGCCCAGCTTGGTGGCCACCAGCCCGCACGCGATGGTGCTGTTCACGTCGCCCACGACGACCACCCATTCCGGCCGGTGCTCGAGCACGAGTGGCTCGAAGCGGGTCATGATTTCGGCCGTCTGCCGGGCGTGGCTTCCGGACCCGACTTCCAGGTTCACGTCGGGCTTGGGTATTTGCAGTTGCCGGAAGAAGAGGTCCGACATGTTGTCGTCATAGTGTTGCCCGGTGTGTACGAGCATGGGTTCCAGGTTGGGATGCTTTGCGTACGCCCGCATCAGCGGCGCGATTTTCATGAAGTTTGGCCGCGCTCCGCAGATGTTGATGATCTTCGCCATTGCGAACCTCAAGTTGGAGAATCAGGCGGCGGCGTTTCCGGCCCGGCCTCCCGCGCCGCAAACAGCCACAGCCGCATTGTTCCGACCTCGCGCTGATCCACGCACTCCAGCGTGCGCAGCCCTTCCAGCGACAACCGCGAACGGTGGCTGTGCCGGAAAACGATCAACCCGCCTGGGGCGAGGTGCGGCGCCAGGCGTTCAAGCAAATCAATCACCGGCAGGGGGGCCAGGGCATCCTTGTAGGGCGGATCGACGAATACCAGACCATAGCCGCCTGCGGCAGGGGGCACGCGCATCGTCCATGCGTTTTCTATCGACACGCGGCAAGCCGCCTGTGCGTGAAGAGTTTCGATGTTGCGGCGCAGCGCGGCGAGGGCCCGCCGGTCGCGTTCCACAAAGAGGCACGACTTGGCGCCTCGCGACAGAGCCTCCAAGCCGAGCCCGCCGGTGCCGGCAAACAAGTCTAGAACCTCCACATCGGGGAGCTGACCCGGCAGGCCCAGCCGGGCGCCGAGAATATTGAAAAGCGTCTCTTTAGCGCGGTCGGTAATCGGGCGTGTCGCCGTGCCCGGCGGCGCCTCCAGTTTCCGACCTCGAAAGCTTCCCGCAATTATGCGCATACCGGAACGCGACTATTCGCATCTCCCAATATCGGCGCCGGCTGTGTCGGCCTCCGAATCATGTACGGCCCGCGTGACGGATTTTGCCGTCCTCCGGCTCGATACGCGCCGGCTCAGCTCACGTTGTTACCGGCTCATCACGTTGTGAGCGGCTCATTATGGCCCGCCCATCCGCAGCCGATACGCATACTGGCATGATACGCGACCTGCGAATCATCATCGACGGCTGGGAATACGAGCCCGGGAAAATCTCGGTTCGCAAAATTATCGGCCGGGATGGGCGCGAGAAAATTCAGACCCGCATCGACATGGGCCTGCTGCAAATGGAGCCGGACGGCCCGCCCGACGGCCAGCGGATCGGCGGCTACGATTCCGTCCTCGAGCGACTCGAAGCGGACCTGCGGCGGCACATAGCCGTTTACGGCGACGACCAGGACTTTGTGCTCTCGCCGGAGCAGTGCGCGGACTTGCGGCGCGAGGCTTACCTCTATTACCAGCGTTACCTGTCGTTGTTCGTGCTGGAAGACTACGAGCGCGTCGCCCGCGACACGGCCCGCAATCTCCGGGCAATCGAGCTGTGTATGAAGTACGCCGCCTCGGCCGAGGACCGCGCCAGTCTGGCCGCGCAACGTGGCTACGTATTGATGATGCATGCGCGTTCGCGAGCCTGCGCTGCCCTGCGGGAGGAGCGTTACGACGACGCCCTGCGTCTCGTGACGGAAGGGGTGGCCGCGCTGCGGGCCGCCAGCCAGGAGACGCAGGACGAGCAAGTCTCGTTCGCGTCCGAAATGCGCGTGCTGGAAGCGCTGCGCGAGGAAATCATGTCCAGGATGCCGCCCGACTCGCCCGCCCGCCTCCGGCACGAGTTGCAGGAGGCGCTGGAGGGCGAGGATTATGAGCGTGCCGCTTTGCTGCGAGACCGCCTAACCATCTCCCAAAAGGAACATAAAGCTTCTTTCCCTTGAATTCTCCTGTCCTCCGCGCCCGCGGACCTTGCCCGAAACATCCAATAGATGCTTTATTGCTGTGCTCCGGAAAATCGCCCACCACAGCTATACAATTCTGCAATGGGTTTAATGGACGGGAAAAGAGGTTTTGTCTTCGGCGTGGCCAACGAGGCTTCGCTCGCGTGGCAGATTGCGCTGCGCGCCCACACCGAAGGCGCGCAATTGGCGTTCAACCATTTCCCCGGTCCGAAGATGGAACGCCGCGTTCGCCAGTTAGCCGAACCCATCGGAGCGCGGCTGATCGTGCCGTGCGACGTGAATGACGACGCACAGATCGCGGCTGCTTTCCACCAAGCGGGCGAAACGCTGGGCCCGCTGGATTTTCTGATCCATTCGGTCGCCTTTGCCAGCCACGCAGCCCTCAGCAACCCATTCTTCCAGACAAATCGGGCCGACTTTCTCCAGGCGATGGAGATTAGCGTCTACTCGCTGGTGGCACTGTGCCGGCACGGGCTGCCATACCTTGCGCCGGGCGCGTCGATTCTGACACTCACATATCTCGGGGCGACCAGAATGATCCCCGGCTACAACGTCATGGGAGTGTGCAAAGCAGCCTTGGAATCATCCATGCGCTATCTGGCCGGCGAATTGGGCCGCGAGAAGCAGATTCGAGTCAACGCCCTGTCGGCCGGTCCGGTGCGGACGCTCTCCAGCTCCGCGGTAAGCGGCTTCGCCAAAGTGCTGCGGCACTATCCGACCAAGTCTCCGCTGGCCCGTAATGTCGAGGCGGAAGAGGTCGGTAAGGCCGGCCTGTACTTGCTGAGCGACCTCTCGAGCGGCGTAACCGGCGAAGTGCATTTTGTAGACGCCGGATACAACATTGTCGGGTGGTGAAGAGGCGGATTCCTTGTCTGTATTGGGGCGTACATCTGGCAGGCGCTCTAAGACGATGTAACCGGGATAGTCCGGCAATTCCAGCATTTGGTACTGGCGCTGAATGTGCGGCACCGACGCGAGGTCGCGGATGTGCATCCAGAGCCGATACGTGACCAGATAACGCGGGGCAAACTCGTCGACCACCGCCGCGACCCACTCCACCGAACCCTCCCGCGACGCCGCGCCGATGGCGCTCAGACGCTCGAAGTCAGCCCTGCGTGCCCGGAGCACTGCTGGTGAGTTGATCCCGGAACTGTCAAGAATCACTTGCTCCGGTAGGGCGAACGCCAACGCTCCCACCTCTCCCACGAAGAGCACATCGCCCGGCGCGCATTGCGGACGCAGCAAGTCCGCGATTGCCAGGTAAGCCGCCGTCCTTTGGCCGAAATGGTCGTCGTACATCGAGCGGCGCCAGGTGTCGCGGGCGGCGTGACCGGTACCGGCGAGAACCAGCAGCACCGCCGCGGTAACTAAACCTGCATGGTGGTTCGAGAACGCTGCGATCGGCGCCGGCCCGGAGCGTGGCGAAGCGTTTGCAGGCCGTTCTGCGGCGCGTGCCAGTTTCCCCACCACGAAAGAGGCGATGCTGAACGTCGCGTACCCCGCGAACAAAATGATGCCCGGGAACAGTGGTGAGAGATACCATGGAAACGGTATCGGCGTGATGCACGTAGCCGACAAGCCGGCCAGGTAGACCAGCATCCAAACCCCCACCAGCAGCAATCCTGATCTGCGCAGGCCGGACAGGATCAGCCCCAGCAGCGCCAACGGGGAGAGCACCATCATTTCAAAGCTCGCAGTGAGGCGCTCGACATTCAGGCGCAATATTTCCAGCGGTAGTTCGGCGTGGATGAGCTGCTTGGCGGCGATCGAATGCGGCGCTATCGCACCGTACGTGTGGTATGCGTAGGCCATCCACGGAGCGCTCACCACGGCTGCGCCCAAAAGCGCTCGCCAGCACAGCCGCGGCGCCCGCCAGAACGTGAAACCGGCCAACAGGGCGATCAAAACGGCCCCGTCGGGACGCAATAGAAACGCGATTCCCGCGGCCAATCCGGCCCAGAAGTACCACCCGCGCAGCGTCAACAGCAGAGCCCCGTAGACCGCGGCCATACTCAGCCCGGTTTCCATGCCGGAATTTGCGGCAAAGGCCAGATCGGGGTGCAGAGCCAGGCACAAGGCGACCGCGGCCGCGCCGATCGAGCCCAGTGGCTTGAGTGCGAGCCGCTGGATGATGAGCACGACGCCCATTATCCCCAGTAGGCCCAACACGCGGGCCGCGCTGGGTATGTCCGCCCCCAACAGCCTCAACACGCCGAGCAGGCCGGCCAGCAGGGGGGTGGTGGTGCCCAGCACCGCCTCTCCAGGGTTGAACACCAGGCCGTGACCGGCCGCAAGATTGGCCGCATAGCGGAACGTAATGTAGGCATCGTCCACGAGATACGGGCCGAATGCGAGCGCGCTTGCCAGAGCCACCAGCGGCGGAACGGCCGTCAGCACCAGCCGCGCCCACCAGGCGCGCGGGAAATCGAGCGCCCCGGGGACTGGTTCGCTCAGCGTGTCACTCGTGGAAGGGTGGTTCGGTCGAGCCATCCGCCACTCCGCTCAGCCGGCGGCATTCTAAGTCAGTATGGATGATTCGGCAGCGCGCCAGGGCACACGGGCCATCGTCGTGGCCCGAGTTTGGGGCTCGAATCGCCGAGTAGGGCTGGTCAAACGGCGCCGCGCTAGTCTTTCGCCGGGACCGGACCCGCGAGGAGTTCGTATTCAGCCACGGCCGACGTATCGCCGCTGGCGACCAGCTCGCAGTTCATGCGGACTTTCGGCAGCTCGCTTTCGATAAACCGGCGTGCCACGCGCTTCTTGCGCTCGTGAGCCGGCGTATTCCCGGCGTTGGCCTGGTCAAGCAGGAAATGGCCGATGAGCACTGCGGCCGCGCTGTCGACGATCTTGCGGCCCATCAGGTCCATGAAGTCCGTGCCGCGCGCCTTTGCGGCCGCGATCGCTGCCAGGACGCTCTCTTTGCCGGCCACAAGCTTGGCTTTCAGCTCGCTGAGAAGCGGGTCGGTGCAGACGGTCTCTTCAAGCTCCGTCACGCGCCGCTCAAAGGCGCCACTGCACACGCCGCGCACCGCGGCCACGATCTGAAGCTGGCTGGTGCCCTCGTAGATGGTCGTGATGCGGGCGTCGCGCAGGTAACGCTCGGCCGGATAGTCCTTCATGTAGCCCGAGCCGCCGAGGACTTGCAGAGCGGTGTCGGCCACGCGCACGCACATCTCAGAAGCGTAGTATTTGCTCATAGGGGTGAGCATGCCGTTGAGGCGCTTCAGCGTGCGGCCCTGCTCCTTGCGGCGCTTCTGCTCGTCCTTGTCGGTCACCAGACCGGTTTCGAGCACGCGCAAATTGTTGTTCTCCAGGTCGCACACGCGGCTGGTCTCGTACACGAGGGCGCGGGCCGCCTCAATCGCGACCTTCATATCCGTGACCATCTCCGCCACCGCCGGCAGGCGCTCGATCGGGCCGCCGAACTGCTTGCGCGTGCTGGCGTACGTTCGGGCCAGGCGGAAAGCCGCTTCGGCGATGCCCAGCGACTGGGCAGCGATGCCGACGCGTGCGCCGTTCATCAGCGCCATGACGTACGTGATCAAACCGCGCTGCCGTTCGCCGATGAGCCGGGCCGGAGCGTCGTCGTATACGAGCTCGCAGGTAGGCGAGCCGTGAATGCCGAGCTTGTGCTCCAGGTGCCGGACGCGGATGCGATCGCAGCGCTCGGAAAGGAAGAGGCTTAGCCCACGGCCGTCTGATATCTCAGGTTCGCTGCGCGCCAGCGTAAGCAGAATGTTGCCGCAGCCATTCGTGATGAACCGCTTCACGCCGCGCAAGTACCATTTGCCGTCGTCGTCCTGGAAGGCTTTAAGTCGCACGGCTTGAAGATCGCTGCCGGCGTCCGGCTCGGTCAACACCATGGCCCCGGTGACCTCGCCGCGGGCGAAGCGCGGCAGGTATTCGGCCTTGATGTCCTCCGAGGCGAAGGCGTTGATCGTCTCGGCGATGCCCTGCAGGCCGAAGATGTTCATCAACGAGGCATCGGCCCGGCTGACGATCTCGATGGCCATCGTGTAGATCAAGTTCGGGCAATTCAGCCCGCCGAAGCGGCGCGGCAGCGTGAAGCCCATCAGGTCGGCCTGGGCCAGGCGGCGGATGTTGTCGGCCACGAGCGCGTGCAGCGTGACCGTGCCATCCTCGTTAAGCGTGTTACCTTCCTCATCGATCTGCTCGGCGCGCGGAGCGATGATGTCGCCCGCGATCTGGCCGGCGATTTCGAGAATGCGGCGATAGTTGTCGATCGCGTCGGCCGCATCCCCGGGCGCGTAGTCAAACGGGCCGGGGTCGCCGTTACTCGGGCTCCGGCGGGCGTCGGCGAAGTCGTCCTCCTGGATGCGCGCCAGCGTAGCCAGGTCGATATGGTCGAAGAGGAAGCGAATGTCGGCGTTGTCGGTGAAGAAGTTAGGCATATAAGCTCTCAATTCCACTCATGCCCTTCACGGGGTCCGCTTGGCGCTGGGATTGCCTCATGCCGTCCCGCTGGAGGGCGTCGGCCGTGTCGATAGCCGTCCGCGATCCGCCAGCCGGATGGCACTCTTTGATGGCCGTGGCGGCTCGCTCGGCAGCATTGTCGCGAGGGCGTCCGCACCGTCAAGCCGGAAAGGGGAGTGCGACCCTCCTGCACCGTGTCTCCTTCGGGAGACCATCCCTACACCAAGTATTCGAGAATGCGGTCAACCACTTTCCGCGATGCCCCGGCGCGCGACACGATCGCCTCGCGCCCGGCCCGCCCCATTTGCTCGCGCCGCTCCGGATGCCGTAGCAGGTCGCTGACCACCGTTGCCAACGCCCCAGGCGCCGATATCTGCCGCAGGGCCCCCTCGGCCAGCAGCATATTCACCGGCTCCGCGAAGTTCTCGGTATGTGGTCCGACGATGATCGGCTTCGCCAGCCCGGCCACCTCCATCACGTCCGAACCGCCCATCGGTACCAGGGTGCGCCCGACGAACACCACCGTCGCCAGCGAGTAGAACTTCCGCAGCTCGCCCATGGTGTCGCCCAGAAACACCGGCCGGGGCTCGTCTACGCCCTCCGGCATCACCGGCGCGCCGCTGCTGCGCCGCAAGCAGGCGTAGCCGTGACGCACGATCAACTGGGCCACTTCGTCGAAGCGTTCCGGCTTGCGCGGGATTATTGCCAGTTGCAGATTTGCGTGATCCTTCAGAAGCCGCTGGTACGCTTCAAGAATCGCCTCTTCTTCGCCCGGCCCAGTGCTGCCGCACACCCACAAGGGCTCATCCGTCTTGATGCCCATCGCGTCGGCCAGCTCCTCCTGGCCCGCGATGTGGTCTGACGTGTCCGCCGCGTCGTATTTGACCGAGCCGGTGATCTCCACGCGGTCGGCCCGCACGCCGAGCTCGATAAACCGCGACGCATAAGTGGCGTCCTGAGCGCCGACCCAAGTCAGCAACGAGCACATGTGCCGGCTCAGCCGATGCGCCAAGGGATACCGAAAGCGCTGCACGCTGCGCTCCGTGACACGGCCGTTGACCACCAGGATGGGCACGCCGTAAGCGGTCGCCTCGTCGATCAGGTTAGGCCACAGCTCGAGCTCCATCAGGGCTATCACCGACGGCCGAACGCGGTGCAGGACCTCGCGCACCGCGAACGTGAAATCGAGGGGGAATTGGAACACCACCAACCGCGGATACAGCTCGCGCGCCCGCGCCAGCCCGGTTTCGGTCGTGCTGCTGACGACGACCACCGTGTCCGGCGTCCGGCGCCGCAATTCCTCGATGATAGTGCGCGTCGCGTTGATCTCGCCCAGCGAGACGCCGTGTATCCAGACGCAGTTCGCCGAAACCGGACGCGGCGGCACGCGGCCGAGCAGGTACTCGCGCCAATCGAATCCGGCCGGGTCGCGCTTGCGCCGGCGTTGAAAAGCGAACACCGCCCCCACGGGTAAGAAGGCTTTATATAGCAGCTTCGCCAGCAGCTTCGTCATTGGGCTGTTTCGTGCGGTCCAGGCCGGTGGTCGCCGGTTTGCTTTATTACTGGCGGTTCGTAGAATCGGCCAGTGACTTTACCGAGGAGAAATTTCATGCGACTGCGACTCACGCCTTCAAAAGCGGCGGGCATCATAACTATTCTGGGCACGTTCGTCTTGTGCCAGGCCCAGAATCCCGCTGCGCCTGGCCGGTCCAAGCCGCTGCCGCCGCCGGTGGCGCCGACCGGCCCGCTGGACCCGCGTGTAGACCAGATTCTGACCCGGTTGGAAAACCGTCAGATCGACGATCTGCACGCCAAGGTGAGCTGGAAGCTGCGGTACGTGCTCGACTTAGAAGAGGACGCCATCACCAAGAACGGCGAGATCTGGTATCAGCAGCAGAAGCCCGTCGCGAAGTTCCTGATCAGCTTCAACAACAGAGTCAGCGGCGGCCGGCTGCACAAACTGGACGAGCGGCACATGTTCGACGGGCGCTGGTACATTGAGGAGAACTCCGAAACCAAGACGTTCGATAAGCGCGAAGTGCGGCGTGCGGACGACCCTGGAGACCCGTACCGCCTCGGCGAGGGGCCTTTCCCCGTGCCGTTCGGGCAGAAGAAAGCGGACATTCTGCGCCAGTTCGAGGTCACGCTGGGCCAGCCGGGCGCCAACGACCCGCCGAACACTGACCGCTTGCACCTCGTGCCGCGGCCGGGCTCGGATTCCTACGCCAAGTACGCCGTGGTCGACGTGTGGGTAGCGCGTGAGGGGCCGGAATCGGGCCTGCCGGTCAAGGTCGAGGCCACCAAGAAGCGCGGCACGGGCGAAGTGGATTCGTTCATCACGATCGAATTCAAGCAGGCGGAACTGAACCGCGGCTTCAGCGGCTCAATCTTCAAGCTCGAACCCAAGCCGGGATACGAGGTGTATGAGGAGCGGTTGGAGCCGGCGGCGCCACCGAAGTAGTCAGTTGTCTGGCCCGAGGCCCTGACAGTCGAGAACTGAAAGCGGCCTACTTAGACCCGAAAACTCCGAGCCATGCCTTCAATCCTTGGCCTCGACATCGGCGGAACAAAGACGGCTGTGGTTCTTGGCGACATGAACGGGGCCATATACGCGCGGCAAGCCTTTGCGACGCGCCCGGAGCGTGGGTTCTTCGCGACGTTCGCCGAGCTGTGTACGCACGCCGACGAGGTTCGCCGCCAAGCGGAGCGATTGGGCCGGCCTGCCGAAGTCGTGTCGGTCTCGATTGGCGGTCCGCTCGAGATTGAGCCCGGAATCATTCACTCGCCGCCTAATCTGCCGGGCTGGGACGACATTCCGCTCAAAAACCTGCTGAAGGAAAAATTTGGGCTGCCCGTGTACATCGAGCACGACGGGAACGCCGGAGCCCTGGCCGAATGGTATTTCGGGGCGGCCCGCGGCGCGCGCCACGTGATATTCCTCACTATGGGCACGGGTTTCGGCGGCGGACTGATCATCAACGGCCAGCTTTACCGAGGCGCGTGCGACCTGGCCGGCGAAGTCGGGCACATTCGCATCGCCGACACCGGGCCATTCGCCTTCGGCAAAGCGGGCTGCTGGGAGGGCTTCTGCGGCGGGGCCGGAATTTCGAAATTGGCCGCGGCGCGCTTTCCCAAACGCTGGGCAACGTCCGCTGTCACGGCCCAGGACATCGCCGCCCTCGCCGCCGGCGGCGATGCCGACGCTCTGGCCGTGTTGGACGAAGTCGCGCGCCGCCTCGGCTACGGACTGGCAATCCTGGTGGACGTGCTCAACCCGGAGGTGATCGTAATCGGGTCGCTGGCCGTCCGGCTTGGCGAAACGATATTGGGCGCAGCGCGCGAGGAAATGCGGCGTGAGGCGCTGCCGCGGGCGGCGGAAGCATGCCGCCTGGTTCCCGCCGCCCTGGGCGAGCGCCTGGGCGACGTGGCCTCACTCTGTGCGGCCATCCAGGCGCTCGGCGGCATTAGCGCCAGTCCCCCCGAATGACGTAACAGTGGCGGGAGAAGAAGCCGATATGAGACAGCGCAGCCTGCGAATCCTGATCACAGCCGGACCGACGCGCGAGTACATAGATCCGGTGCGCTACATTTCCAACGACTCGTCCGGCCGGATGGGTTTTGCCCTGGCCGCCGCAGCGGTTGAGCGCGGGATGCGTGTGACGCTGATACACGGGCCGGTCAATCTGGAGGAGCCGGCAGGCGTGCGCGCCGTGCCAGTAGTCTCGGCGGCGCAGATGCTGGCCGAATGCCAGAGGCGCTGGCCGGAGCACGACGTGCTCATAATGGCGGCGGCGGTGGCCGATTACACTCCGCGCCGGCCGGCGGCGTTTAAACGCAAGAAGTCGCGCGCGGACCTGGTTCTGAAGCTGAAGGCGACCGTGGATATTCTTCGCGAGTTAGCGGCGCGGCGCGGGCCGAAACAGGTCGTGATTGGCTTCGCTCTGGAGGACCGTGCCGGGCGGCGTAACGCGGAGCGCAAGCTGCGTCAAAAACGCCTGGACGCGATCGTACTCAACCGGCCCGAGGCGATCGGGGCGCGCCGCTCGGCGGTAGACGTCCTGGTCGCGGGGCAGGGCTGGCGGGAACTGGGGCCGCAAGCGAAGAACCGCCACGCGCGCAAAATCCTGCGCATCGCGGAAGAGATTGCGTTGGCGCGGCAAAACGCGGAACCGTCATAGCCCGCTCGTGGGGACTTCCGAGCACTGTTTCCTGGGACTGTAAACTTTATCGTCGGGACTGTAAGAATTTGTCGGTCGGCTGCGTCACGGATAGCACTCGGCACGCAGGCCAACGGCCCGAACCCGCGCCGCGATTTGTTCCAGCTCCTCGAGAGTGAGCGGCTCAGCGTACACCTCGGCCGGGCGCCGCGCCACCGTGTAAAGCTGAACCAGCGATATCCGCCCGCCGCCTTCGCCTATCCAGCGCAAACGGTCAACGTAGGCTGCTATCTCCTCCTCGGTTGGTGCCTCCCCGTGCAACCTCAGGAACAAAGACTGGATGACGATCGGCCGAATGCGCGCCGCCCCCAGAATGTTCTGCAGGACGTGCTCCAGCGTCGCGCCGCGCGGGCGGTTCACGCGCCGAAAGGCCTCCTCGGTCCCCGCGTCGAGCTTGGCCCAAATTTCGCCGTTGTGTTGATCGAGGAACGCCAGCGCCTCGGCCACTTTCGGCCGGTTCAAAAAGCAGGCGTCCGTAATAACGACGATCTTGGCCTCGTTTAACTTGTAATCCCCGCGCACAGTCGCCGCCAGCCTGGCCGCCTCTGAAAACAGGGGGGAGGCGGTCGGCTCACCGTCGCCGGAAAACGCGATGTCATTCAGCCGTCTGTATTCAGACGGCACGGACATAAATTCCCTGTCAGAAAACAGCTCGCAAACGCCGCCGGCCAGCGTGCGCAACTCGCGTTCGAGGACCGCTAAATCTACCTTTCTCGCCTCCGGCCGAAGCACCGGTAGCTGAGAGCCGGGAGCGGAGAGGTTTTCCGAGCGGTTCACCTGGCAGTAAACGCAATCGAAATTACAGGCTTTGTCCGGGTTGAGATTAATTCCGATGCTCAGCCCGTGCGCCCGGCGCGAGATTACGGGGTAAACAAAATGAAAGCCGCGCCACTGGCGGGCATGCGAACCGAAGAAATTGGGCATCGTACTATTCAAGAGAGTATGAGCTCCGAATTTTTCAAAAGTTTACAAAAAAGTTGGAGGCTTGGGAATACCCGGCCTTTGCACTGAGTTAAGTGGGTAGCACCACACGAACTTCTCCACAGCGTGTGGAGGAGAGTTGGCGAGATGCTGTTCGGCTCGCCCTTCTCGTCAGCTTGGAAACGGGCCCGTTCTCAGGTCGGAGAGAACGGGCCCCATTTTTTTGCGCCTGACAGGCAGCCGGGGCAGTCGCTTCGACCGAGGGCGGTCGGGCCTAGCGCAGTCGATTAATAGCCCTATTCATAGATGTTAGCAGGGGCGCAGCAGGGGGGCGCCAACCCCTACGTGCCGTGCCTCGGTGTGACCGGCTGCGGCTGCTGGGCTGGACCGGCCGCTTCCGCGATCGTCCGCGTCATCTGCTCTAAGTCAATCGGCTTCACCAGGTGCGCGGTGAAGCCCGCCGCCCGCGTGCGTGCGATGTCCTCTTCCTGTCCGAAGCCGGTCATCGCAATGGCCGGGTAGTCGTGCCCGCTGGCGCGCAATTGGTTGAGCAGATCGATCCCGCTGCCGTCCGGCAGGCCCAGGTCGCTGATGAGCAGATCAAAGGTCTTGGCCTCAGCCTGAAGTACGGCGGTGGCGACGTCGCCCGCCGTTTGCACGGTGTGACCGCTGCTCTTAAGCAGCCGGGCCATGATGCGCGACGTGTCGCCGTGGTCCTCCACCAGCAAAATCCGCAGTCCGGCCGCTTCCAACGCAGGTGCGGCTTTGCCCGGCTGCGCCGGTTCCGTTTGAGGTTGCGCGGCGTGGACCGGGAGCTTGATGGTAAACGTCGCCCCGTGGCCCTTGCCCTTGCTGGAAGCCACGATCGTGCCGCCATGCATTTCGACAATAGCCTTGCTGATCGCCAGCCCCAGCCCCAGCCCGCCGAACCTGCGCGTCATGATCGGCTCAGCCTGTTCGAACGCATTGAAGATGCGCTGTAGCGCCTCCTGCTCAATACCGATGCCGCTATCCCGGATCTCAACGATGATCAAGCTGTCCTCACGCCAGCAGCGCGCGCCTATGCACCCTTCGTTCGGCGTGAACTTGATCGCGTTCTTGAGCACGTTCCAGAACACTTGTTGCAACCGTGCCGCGTCAACGTTGACGACGTGCGGGCCGCCTACGATTTCCGACCCGAAGTGCAGCCGCCGCGCGTCGATGTCCGGCTGGCACACCTCGATCGCGCGGCTCAAGATTGTGCAGACCCGTACCGGCTTACGATTCAGTTGCAGCTTGCCGCGCGCAATCCGCGTCACGTCGAGCAGATCATCTATCAGCCGCGCTTCCAATTCTGCGTTGCGCCGGATCACCTCGAGACCCTCGCGCATATCGGCGCTCACGCCGGGCCCCTGTCCCAGCAGTGTTGCCGCGGCCAGCACCGGCGTAAGCGGGTTCCGCAGCTCGTGCGAAAGCACCGCCAGGAAACGGTCCTTGGCCCGATTAGCCTGCTCCGCGGCGCTCGTGGCCGCATCGGCACTCGCCTTCGCCACGGTCAATTCGTCGGCCCGCTGCTCCAGTTCCGTAACCAGCCGCTTGCGTTCGAGTGCCATCGCGACCTGGTCGGACACGGTGCGCAACAAATCAAGTTCGTCGGGGTTGAAGTGAATCCGGCTCCGCGTGCCGAAGCCCAGCGTACCGACGAGCCGTCCGCGCGCCAGAAGCGGATGGCAGGCATAAGCGGTCAAGCCGAGCGATCGGATGAGGGCTGCCGCCGGATCGGTGGAGTTTTGCACGTCCTCGACCACGACGGCCCGGCGCTGCCGAGCCACAACTCCGCTGATCGACTCGGTGATGTCGGCCTGCTGCAGCCTCCGGACGGTGGCATCGTCGATGCCGCCCGAGGCTTGGAGGATGAGGCGCTCCTCATCTTCACTCACGAGGAACTTAAAGAACAACTCCATTCCCAGATGGGCGGACAGCTCCGGGAAAATGTCGCGCAGCGCTTCCTTGGGGCTGTCCTCCATTAACAGCCTGGTGGCCGTCTTCGACAGCAGTTGCAGGTTCTGCGCCCCGCGGTGTAACGCTTCCGCCGAGCGCTTCAAGTCGTTTATGTTGGTCGCCACGCCGAACCAGCGCACGATCTGCCCCGAGCTGTCGCGAATGGGGCGACCTTTGACGTTGAACCATTCGTACTGCCCGTCACGGCGGCGCACGCGGTATTCCACATCGTACGACCCCCGCTCCTCAACCGCCGCGCGCCAGGCGGCGTACGCCCCGGCCTGGTCGTCCGGGTGAAGCAGCTTGTTCCAGTTAGTGCCGACTTGTTGGCTCGTCGGAACCCCCGTGTAGTCCTCCCACTGCTGGCTGTGGTAGTCGCAATAGCCGTCCGGACGCGTCGTAAAGACCATGCCCGGAATGGACTCCAGCGTCTGGCGGTAAAATAACTCGCTTTCGCGCAGCTTCGCCTCGGCCTGCCGGCGTTCCGTAACATCGCGGGTGCTTTCGATCACCACGCCCGCTCGGCCGCTTTCGTCCGGCATCAGCACCATGCGCGACTCGACGATCACTTGACGTCCGTCGCGGGTCTGCTGCGTCAGCTCGCCCGACCACCGCCCGTCGCGCTCCAGCGCCGCAAAGCACGCCTCCAGGCCCCCGTCCACTTGCGTGCGCAGCAGTTCCTGCGGACTGCGGCCAATCGCCTCAGCCCGCGAAAAACCGTACAGCCGCGCCGCGCCGGAGTTCCAATACGTGATGGTTCCGTGCAGCGGCCAGGCCATGGCGGCATCGTAAGATTGCTCCAGCATCTGGGCCCGCTCGCGCACCGCGGCCTCCATTCTGCGGCGTTCATCTGCTTCCGCCGCCAGCCGCGCCACGCTCAACTTCTGACGCTCATTTGCCCGGTGGATGCCGCCGGCCAAGGCGCTGATCGCCACGCTACTGGCAACGAAAGCCGACCAGCGGAAAACCTCGGCGGCGTCGCTGCCCGCGAAGGATGAGTGCTCCGGAACGAACGCCCACCATCCGACCAAGCTGGTCAGGGCAGTCGTGAGCAACCCCGGGCCGACTCCGCCCCACCATGCCGCCGCCGCGACCGCCAGGCTGACGAGCATCCATGGCGCACCTTTGCCATCGAAAAGCGGACTGACAAGCCAGAGAGCGCCCAGAGCCAGCACGCCGAGGACCGCCGCTGTGGCATAGCGGGCCAGTCTCGAGCGGACCGCCCAGGAAGCTCCATTCGCCTTGTCACCTTCCCACAACACACGCTCAGCCAGCTTCTGATGCGTCGCGTCGGACGCAATCTTCACGTACGAGGGCGGCTTCCCGTCCTCGCCGGCTAGCGCCCCCACAGATTCGGCCGCGTAAAAACGCGTCCCGTCCTTTCGCACCTGCCAGCGGTCGGCTCGCGACTGCCCGCGGCGGCGGGCCTGCTCCAGCTCGCGCCCCGGCACGCCCGCGCCACGGTCCTCCGGCGTGAACAGCACGTCCACCGGCTTCCCGATGATCTCGTCCTTTGTCCAGCCGAAAATGCGCTCCGCCCCTGGGTTCCACGTTGTGATCCGCCCTCGGGCATCAAGAGTGATAACGGCGTGGTCGGGGATGCTCTCCACCAGCGATTGGAGCTTCTTTTCGCTCTGGCGCGAGGCGTCGCCGGCTTCTAAACGCTCTGTAATGTCGAGCGCCAGGCCCGCTGCTCGGGCCCTGCGGAGAAGAGTCTTCTCCACGACCAGCGGCAACAGCTCCAAACATTGTCTTTGGGAGTCCCTTACAATGTAGTCATCCGCCCCGCGTTGTAATGTGCGTAAGGCCGACCGCTCTTCAAGCGTGCTGGTGATCAGCACAAATGGGACGCCGGGAAATTCGGCGAGCAGGTCTAACGACTGCCCGTCCGACAGTTGATGATCGGCGATAATGACATCGATCCGTGACCCGGCCAGAAGCGCGCGGGCTGCGCTCATAGTCTCGGCGACCTTCACCTCCCATTGCAGTTTCCTTTCGCGCACCATCTGATCGAACGCACGCTGCTCGCGCTCGTCGGCATCGATCATCAGCACTGTGGCAAATTTAGTCATACCCCTGTCTACGTTCCCGTCGCGTCGGATCGGCTGGAAGAATTGCAGTCCTGTTTAATACAGGCTGGCTCAATGCACGTCCGATGCGCCCCGGCGCCCGCCTTGGCCCGGGAAGTTCGGCAAGATGCCCGGTTCGCACCCCGGCGCGCAGGAAACGGCGGCATAACAGCCTCCAGGGGCGCGCTCGCTGAGGCGAAGGTAGTTTACGTTGCGAAATGCACAATTTCCACGATTTTCTGAAAGACCTGCAACTATGGCGCGCGACGTCGATCCCGTAACCCTCGATCTCCTGACCCCGTCGCCATTTAAAAAAACAGTAATCTGCCGCCCGCTCGCCCTCGCAGGCACGATTGGGAACGTGCCGTGACAAAGAGGCGAGCGCGGGCCAGCCCCATGAGGCCAGCCGAACGGCAGGGGGGCTGCTTTTGCACCCTGAGCCCAATTCGGGGCATGTGATTATGTTGAGTTTCGCCCGATTGCTGCGCAAAATGGCGTCGCTCTCCACGTTGTCGCGTAAGGGTGTTCAGCGCTGGGAGCAGGCCGACACCGAGCCGGAGAGTCGCGCAGGCGCTGTCCTCGTGAGTGGACCGGCGTTCTGCCCGCGTGCAGCCAATCGAAAGGACCATTGCTTGAAGGCCAATCCGCCCAGCCCTCTGCCCGATGCCCATCGGGTGCTGCGCGAGAGCGAGGAGCCCTACCGTTCGCTGTTCGAGCACATGCTCGATGGCTGCGCTTACTGCCAGATGCTGTTCGATGAGCAGGGGGGGCCAGATGACTTCGTTTATCTCGCCGTGAACGAGGCCTTCGGAAGACTGACTGGTTTGAAGAACGTCGTCGGCAAGCGGGCCACGGAGGTGATTCCGCGAATCAAGGAGCTGAACCCGGAGCTGTTCGAGATTTATGGCCGTGTTGCCTCAACGAACAAGCCGGAAAGATTCGAGATCGACTTTAAGCCTCTGGGGCTGTACCTGTCGGTTTCGGCCTACTGCCCCGAGCCGGGTCACTTTGTCGCCGTTTTCGATGACATCAGCGAGCGCAAACAGGCGGAGCTGCGCCTGCGCCAGGCCAAGGAAGAATGGGAGCGAACATTCGACTCCGTGCCCGACCCGATCGCGGTGCTGGACCGTGCCCACCGGGTGCGGCGGGTAAACCGAGCGATGGCGGACCGCCTGGGCGTCACGCCGGAACAGTGCGTAGGGCTGCATTGCCATGAGGCCGTGCACGGCTTGGGTGCGCCACCCGCCTTCTGCCCCCACATGCTCACCTGTGCGGACGGCCAGACGCACACGGTCGAAGTGCACGAGGAGCGGCTCGGCGGCCATTTCCTGGTCACGACCACGCCTTTACGCGACGAGCAGGGGCGCGTTTTGGGCTCGGTTCACGTTGCACGCGACATCACCGCGCGCAAGCGGGCGGAGGAGGCGCTACGCGCCAGCCACGAGCGGCTGAAGAAGGTTTTGGAGGTCGAGACGGTCGGCGTGATGTTCTGGGACCTGAAGACGGGGCACCTGACAGACGCCAACGACACCTTCCTGAAGATGACCGGCTACAGCCGTGGCGACCTGGAGGCGCACCTCCTGAGCTGGCAAAAGTTCGCCCCGCCGGAATACCAAGAGGTTGGCCTGGCCGGGATCCGAAAGTTCCAGGCGACCGGGCGCGCGGGTCCATACGAGAAGGAGTGTGTCCGTAAGGACGGCGCGCGCCAGTGGCTCCTTTTTGCCGGCAGTTCGCTGGGCGACGACACGTGCGTAGAATTCTGCGTGGACATCTCAGCGCAGAAGAATGCCGAGGCGGCGCTGCAAAAGGCGCATGACGAGCTGGAAAAGCGCATTGCGGAGCGGACCGCACAACTGAATCAGACGACCGAGTTGGCCAGGGCTGAACGGCAGCGGTTCTACCACGTGCTCGAGACGCTGCCGGCTTACGTCTGTCTGATGACGCCAGACTACCGGATAGCATTTGCCAACCGGATATTCCGCGAATGGTTCGGCCATTCTTTGAACAGGAAATGCTACGAATTCCTGTTTGATCACGACCAGCCGTGCGAACGCTGCCAAACGTACTCCGTTCTGAAAACCAACGCGCCTCATCGTTGGGAGTGGACCGGGCCGAATGGGCGAACCTACGATGTATTCGATTTCCCGTTCATAGATACCGACGGCGCGCGGCTCATTCTCGAGATGGGCATTGACATAACCGAGCGCAAGCAGGCTGAAAAAGCGCTCCAGGAAGTTAACGAGACGCTGGAACAGCGTGTCGCCCAGCGCACCGCAGAGTTGCGCCAGAGCCGCGAGGATCTCGATCGCGCTCAAGCCGTGGGCCAGATCGGCTGGTGGCGCTTGGACACGCGCAAGAACGTCCTCACCTGGTCGCCCGAGAGCCATCGCATCTTCGGTGTGCCCGAGGGCACGCCGATGTCCTACGAGTCCTTTCTGTCGATCGTTCATCCCGACGATCGTCGGTACGTGGACACGCGCTGGCAGGCGGCCCTGCGCGGTGAGCCGTACGACCTCGAGCACCGCATTGTGGCCAACGGGCACGTAAAGTGGGTGCGTGAGAAGGCGTACCTCGAGTTCGACCCCGACCGCAAACTCCTGGGCGGATTCGGCATCGCGCAGGACATCACCGCCCGTAAAACGGCTGAGGAGGCCTTGCGCCAGAGCGAGGAGTTCCTGCGCCGCGTGATCGACACCGTCCCGAGCATGATTTTCATCAAGGACTGGGAGGGCCGCTTCGTCCTGGTGAACGAGGCCCTCGCCCGGGCATACGGAACGACGACGTCCGAGATCATCGGCAAGACGGATGCGGACTTTAGCGCCAACACAGAGGAAGTGGAGCACTTTCGTCGCGATGATCGGGAGGTCATGAACACCCGTTGCACCAAGATTATCCCCGAGGAGCCCGTCACCCACCCCGACGGAGAAGTCCGCTGGTACAGCACGGTCAAAGTCCCGCTGGTCAAGCCCGACGGCACCAGCGCCTGGGTGCTGGGCGTGGCCTCTGACATCACCGCTCGCAAGCAGGCCGAGGAGGAGCTGAAGGCCGCCAAGGTCAGCGCCGAGCAGGCCCGGGCCATCGCCGAATCCGCCAACAAGGCCAAGGACCAGTTCATCGCCGTGCTTTCGCACGAGCTGCGCACCCCGCTGACGCCCGCGGTGGCCGCGCTGTCGCTGCTGCGAACCGACTCGCGCCTGCCGTCCGATGTTCATGAAGACCTGGAGATGATCAGCCGCAACCTCAATCTCGAAGTGCGGCTCATTGCCGACCTGCTGGACGTGAGCCGCATCATCTCCGGCAAGCTGCACCTGGATAAGCGTCCGGCCGACGTGGCGGTGGCGATCCGCGAGGCCGCCAAGATCGTCAGCGGCGACCTGGACGCCAAGGGCCAGACGCTCGCGATCGAAACGCCCGGTGCGCCGTACCTGACGCTGGCCGATGGAGCCCGCTTGCAACAGGTGTTCTGGAACCTGCTGCGAAACTCGATCAAATTCAGCCCCGAACGAAGTTGCATCACCGTGCGCGCACGCCTTACGCCGCTCGAAGGCTGCCCGATGGCCGCCCAACCTTGCCCGGTCGGCCGGGGAGACTGCCCGTCCCCGCCATCCGCCTCTGGCGAGCAAGAGCCGCGCGGCACGAACCTGCTGGTCGAGGTGATCGACCAGGGCAGCGGCATTCATCCGGAGATGCTGCCGCGGCTGTTCCACCCGTTCGAGCAGGACCGCAAGGCGCGCAGCTTCGGCGGGCTGGGACTGGGGCTGAGCATTTGCCGGGCGGTGGTCGAGATGCACGGCGGGACAATATCTGCCCACAGCGAGGGGGTGGGCTGCGGAGCGACGTTCACGGTTCGCCTGCCAATCGCGCAGTGCCAGCGCTCCAGCCCCAGCGAGCAGCCAGCGCAGTGCGCGTCTGGCGAGGCGGCCGAAACTCGCCCGCGTGACCGGGCCTTGCGCATTCTGCTGGTCGAGGACCACGCCGATACCGCCAAGCTCATGCGCCGGCTGCTGATGGCGGAGGGATACGAGGTGGTCACGGCCGGGACTGTGGCCGAGGCGCTGGCGGCGGTTGAACGCCAGCGTCCCGATGTGCTGATTTCTGACCTGGGACTGCCGGACGGCAGCGGGCTGAACCTGATGGCCCAGCTCATCGCCCGCGGTCAGCATATCCCGGCCATCGCATTGAGCGGCTACGGCACGCCGACAGACTTGGAGCAGAGCCGGGCTGCGGGATTCGCTGAGCACTTGGTGAAGCCATTGCACAGCATGGATGTCGTTACCGCGGCTATTGCGCGGCTGAACTTGAACGCATAATCCAGCCGCCGGACGCACTGAGCCGCAAGGCAACCGCCAAGATGCAAAGAGCGCTAAGACCGCCAAGAAAAAGTTAGTTGCGGCGGGTGCGGGCTCGCCGTTCGTCCTCAGGCATGCCCTCCAATTCCTTCTCGCCAGAGTGGGGTCGTACCACGCCCGCAGCCGATACTTACCATTGGTCGGGGCTTCTGCGCCCGCGAACCATGAATGCGCCGAGCGCCGGAAGCCATTTGACCTGAAACAGTTGAGCTGCCAACCCTTTTCTGCGCCGTGTTAAGGAGGTGATATGCCGGGGCGAGTTTCGACGGGCGAACCGCCGCGCGTTCCAGCCGTGGCGTCGGCAAGTGTGCCTACTGCCCAACCGCTTTCGCCCCAGGATAGTTGTCTCCGGGTGCCGCCGGTGCGCCTGTCGGCGGCGCATTCGCCACGCTCGGCCGTTCTCACGCCCGCTGCGGTCCTGCTGCTGCTCGTACTGGGGCTGACGTGCATGAAGCGCGCCCTCATTCACCCACTGCGGAACTATCTGCTCGATTTTCGCTCCTACTACGCGAGTGGATTGGCGCTGCGGGCCGGCCTGAACCCGTATAACACGGCCGCTGTTAAGTCGTTTGTTCAGCTCCCTGGGCGGCAGAGTGTGCCGCCTTACGTCTATCCGCCGCCGACGCTGGCACTGTGCGCACTAGCATCCTACCTGCCATATCCCTCCGCTCAGACACCATGGCTGCTGCTGCAATTCGCGCTGGCCGGCGCTGCGTTTGTGCTCACACTGCGCCGGCTGCGCAGACCGTGGTATTCGCAAGCTGCCGCTTTGACGGGCGTGGTGTTCCTCTTGAGCCGTCCTTTCAGCGAGCTTTTCCGCTGGGGCCAATGGGATATGTTGCCCCTGGCGCTGATTGCGGGCGCGCTTTTGGCGCTTGACCGCCGGCGGGCGCTGCTCGGCGGGACATTGCTTGGCTTGGCCGCGGTGGCCAAAGTCACGCCAATCGCGCTCGTCGCCATTTTGCTGTTGCGGAGAGAAAAACGCGCCGCTCTGGCCGCCATTGCCACGATCGCCGCCGCTGTCGCCCTTGCGCTGCTTACGCTCCCCGCCGGCCTGTGGGCAAGCTGGCGGAACAATCTCGCTGTGCTGTCTGCCGACGTCTCCCCGCAGAACTTCAGCCTTCGCGGTTTCCTTCTTACCGGCTTCTCCAGCTATCACCACCGCGGTGTGCTCTCTACACCCTGGCTCGATCTTGGTCCGCAGGCGCCGCTGGCCCTGAGCATGGCCATCGCGGCCCTGGCCGCAGGCGGACTGGGCCTGTGGCTCTGGCGCCGACGGGGGCAACTCAGCACCGCCGAAAGCCTCGCCTGCGCGATTCCTGTGCTGTTGCTGATTTCGCCTCTGACCTGGACTCATCACGCCGTGCTGCTCCTCATTCCGCTCGCACTCGCAACCGTGCGCGCCTTTCACGCGGTCACCGGCTCCGTTTTTCAAATCTGCGGGCTGATGGTTGTCGCCGGACTGCTGCTTAGCGCGCCGCTTAGCGAGCACGAACTGCAAGTGCCTCAATGGCTGGAGCATTTGATCGCGCCTACGGTTCTGTATGCCAACGTCGCTCTGGCTGTCCTGCTGTTCCGCCAGTTTTCACCCCGCGCCCATGCCGTTTGCACGCCGGCCGCGCCGAAATTCGTTCCCGCCACGCTGTAGTCATTGCTCGCACTGCTGGAAACAGTCGCTAACCGGCTGCTGTTGCTGCTTGGGTTACCCGTTAATTGGGGACAATGTCCGGGATTGGCAGGAGCTGCTATTGTCGGCTCGGCCGGCCGAGGTAATCCCGGCGCTAACGACGCACGCCCGGCCGGCTGACCGGCGAACCGGCGGCCGTGGCGCTGCGCAGCGCCTTCCAGCGCTTCCAGCGCGGCAGGGCGAACAGGTACACGCCGGTGCCGCATAGGATTGCCAGTCCCACGCCGGCCGGCAGGAAGACCCAGCGCTTTACGGCTTTCCCGAACCACCCGCCGTCGTGCAGTGCTTCAATCAGATCGCTGCGCCGCCGCGCGACCTGCAAGACGCGTCCCGTCGCCGCGTCGATCTGAATCTCGCGATCATCCCCCACCGTCACCTTGATCAATCCCTTGTTGGGCCTGAAATCCAGGCGGCGGATGTCCGTCCAACTGTGAACCCCCGCCTCGGGCTGCGCCGCGCACGCCGCGAAAATCTGCTCGAACGACACGGCCGGCTCGGCGCCGCTGCCGGCCTGCTCCGTGGGCTGCACCCAGGCGAAGTCCTTCTTCATCTGGAGCAGAATCCCGGTCACGGCCACGACCAGCAACGGCAGGGCGGCCACGATCGAAACCCAGCAGTGCACCTTGCGCCAGAATACCTCAGCCCGCATCCGGGCCCTCCAATCGGCTAACGACGGCCGCCGCCCACGCTCGCTCGTCTCGCTCGCCGCGTAGCTTACTCGATAAGCAACGCGCGCCCAGGCAAGCAACGCGCCGGGGAAAAACGGGGGTCTCCGTGAAAAGCAGAGCCGGGGCGTGTCGCCCCGGGTGCCGCCAAAAATCTCCGGCGGGTGGCCGCGAGAATCTGCGCGTGGTCCCCGTTTCACACGTCCCCATGCGACATTTCGGAGTTGGTACGGTGTAGTCGGGGCGGCACTGCGCGGGCTCTTGATCCCTCGATCCATTGATCCCTAGATCCCTTAATCCTAGATCCCTTCATCCCTGGCATCCCTGCGAAAGCTGTCAGCTCTCCAAATGACAGAAAAAGCTTGCTGGCACTGCCCCGACTGGGTTACAATCCAACCAGTCCAAATTCATCTGTCCGCTCTAGGAGGAGAGAACATGCGGATCAAGTTCGCTGCGTGCATCATGCTTGCCGGACTTCTCATCAGTCCGGCAATGGCCGACATTGCTGTGAGGCTTGAACTGGGGCCCGGGTTTACTGCCTTCGTGTACGCGGATATCCCGCTGGAGGATGGGATAATCGGGTTTGGGCTCGACGCTACCCCCGCGCATCCAGACATGTACCTGGTCAGCTTCACGCCCGGCCCGGAGTTCAGCCCAGTCGGTTCCACTCCCGACGGGGATGGAATCGCCGGCCTGGTGTTGCCGCCAACGGTTGTGTATGGGGCAGACGTGTTGCTCGGCACGCTGCTTTTTGGCGGCACCCCGGCCTGGGTTGATCTGGGCTATACGCCCGGCGACCTGACCGAAGGCTTCGCGACCCCCGGCGGATTCGCACAGGCGACCTTCTCCGGCTGGTACATACCGGAGCCGGCCGCACTTGCCCTGCTGGTGTGCGGCGCGATGTTGTTGCGGCGCCGCTAAGCCCAAATGATATGGCTCCTGCGGGCAATAGCGGGGGCGCAGACAGCTCAGATTCGGGCAAACGTTTAGCTGCGGCTCGAACGCACTGGCGAGTAGGGGGGTGCTATTGTAGAGGCCGCCTTCCGGCGTGACATCACGGTGCGGGGTGTCACACCAGGGGCAATCCCTCGCCAGGCACACTGTAACGGCTAGTCCGCCACGCACACCACTGCAAATACAGGGCGAAAGTATGCCTAAAGTGAGCCGCAAACAGAAGGGCAGTGCATTCGAGCGGGAGGTTCGGCCTTTCGTTCGCGGCGTGGACGCGGTTTCATAGGTGGTTCCGCACTTCGGCTGGATTGGCAGTTTGCCAGTTTGCCAAAGTTG
>ENA-UOUL01000919-UOUL01000919.1-bioreactor-metagenome-genome-assembly--contig:-NODE-919-length-46298-cov-5.322408_pt1 | contig 46298 bp, 23 predicted proteins | sample MGYA00249838_ERZ747220 | MGnify/ENA primary metagenome ERZ747220 (study PRJEB28778, sample SAMN05720191) | bioreactor metagenome | isolation source: Anaerobic biogas reactor | place: USA:Washington... | reverse complement strand
ATCATTGGGCAACGCGACATGTACCCCGGCCAGGGTACCTATCCCACTACCTTGTGGGCGCCCGGGGACGCCATCGCCGACACCTACGTGGTGCCCGTTTCCCCTACGACGCTCACCCCCACCGAGGCGGAGGTCGAGGTGGGGCTCTACCGCCTCGACACGGGGGAGCGGCTCTTTCTGCTGAACACCGGCGACGCGCGCCCGCGCGATAGCCTGCGCCTGGGGCGCGTCTCGTTGCCGGAGCGCGTGGTGGACGGCATCCCGAACCCCACCCACCTGAACCTGGGCGGCGAGGCGGCCCTCATCGGCTACAGCCTGGACCGCACGGCCGCCGCGCCGGGCGAGACGTTCCACCTGACGTTGTACTGGGAGGCCCTGGCGGACCTCGACACGAACTATTCCGTCTTTACCCACATCCTGGGCGAGCAGCAGCACCTCTGGTCGCAGGACGACGGCTGGCCGCTGGACGGCGACGCCCCCACCGCCACCTGGCGCAAGGGGCAGCGCATCGTCGACCCCTACGAACTCACCGTGGCGGCCGACGCCCCGCCGGGCGTTTATGAACTCGAGGTGGGGATGTATGACGCCTCGGGGGCGCGCCTGAGCCTGCTGGGCCCCGGCGGCCACGTGCAAGATACCCGCATCGTCCTGGGGAGGGTGCGCGTGGCCACCCCGCAGTGAACCATCGCTCCCTTGGCGTTGGAGAGGGATCGAGGGGTATGATCGTCGCTCCATCACCCACAACGGCGCGTGCCCTGCGGGCCGCCCTGTACCGCTTGGCCCCCGTCCTCGTCGCGGCCCTGGCGCTGGCGCTGCGCCTCTATCGCATCGACGCCCAGAGCCTGTGGTTCGATGAGGGCTGGAGCGTGCACCTGGCGCGTGAGCCGATCGCCGCCGCCCTGCGGCAGATCGCCAGCGAGGGGCACACCCATCCACCGGGCTACTACCTGCTCCTCATGGGATGGACGCGGCTGTGGGGCGATAGCGTCGCCGCGGTGCGCGCCCTCTCGGCGCTGACCGGCGCTCTCACCGTGTACCTCGTCTACCTCGCGGGGCGGACCCTCTGCGACCATCCCACGGGGCTGCTGGCCGCGGCGCTTCTGGCGGTCTCTCCCGCTCACTGGCTCTACTCCCAGGAGGCGCGCATGTACGCCCTGCTGAGCGCCTCCTTCGCCGGCCTGTTGCCCCTCGTCTACCGCTATGTCCGTGCTCGGGAGGGGTGGAGGCGCCGCGACTGGGCGGCGCTGGTGGGCCTCGAGATCCTCGCCTGCTACACGCACCTTTTTGCCGCCTTTTTCCTCGCCGGGCTGGCGGCGTGGCTGATCGTCGCGGTGCTGCTGGGGCCGCGCGACGGCCACCGAGCGCTGCTCCCCTGGCTGGCCAGCCAGGCCGCGGTGGGCCTGGCCTTTTTGCCATGGCTCGGGCCGGCGTTGGCGCGCGCCGGCGAGCATGCCGCCCTCGGCGCCGAGGCGCCGGGCGCCGCCGAGTTCGCGATGGATACGTGGGCGTTCCTCATGGGCGGCCACATCGCCCTGGTGGGGCGGGAGCCGTTCTTTGCCCTCGCCGCGCGGGCCGCGATGGTGCTCTTGGGGCTCGTGGCCGTGTGGCTCGTGTGGGCGCGGGGGCGGCGGAGCGCGGCCGTCTATCTCCTGGTGCAGGCGGGCGTGCCGTGCGCGCTGGTGTTCCTCCTCATGCAGGCGCGCCCCGGCTACCACCCGCGCTATTCCCTCGTTAGCCTCGTGCCGCTGGTGCTCATCATGGCCGCGGGGGTCATCGCGTCTCTGCGCCGTGGCGGCTGGCGGCCTGCGCTGGCGATCCTCGCCGCGGCGGCATGGCTCGGCGCCGGTGGACTGGCGGGCCATGCCCTGGCCAACGATCGCTACTACGACCGCGACGACGCCCGCGGCGCCGCCGCCTACCTGGACGCGCACCTCCCGCCCGACGGCGCCATCCTGATGGACGTGGACGACTGGGCGCTGCGCTACTACCTCGAGACGGCAGGCCGGGAGGCGCAGTTCGTGGACGCCGGCCGCCCGCCCGACGATGTGACGGCCGGCTGCGCGGCGGCGCTGGAGGGGCGTTCGGCGGCCGCCCTCGTCACCTGGTACGCCGGCCGGACCGACCACCGCGATCTGCTTCCCTACCTGCTGGAGCGCCGCGGCGCCGAGATGGCGCGCGATCAAATAGGCGGGTACACCGTGCGCCGGTACGCCCTGACGGATGACGTCGATGACGCGGTGGCCGTCGCACCCGAGGTCGACTTGGGCTCGCTGCGCCTCGTCCGCGCGGCGGTGGACGCTACCACCCCCGCCGACGAGGGGGTGCCCGTGGCCCTCACCTGGCGCGCCCTGGAGGATCTCGACGATGAGTACAAGGCCAGCCTGCGGCTCGTGGACGCCGGCGGGCACGTGGTGGCCCAGGCGGATTGGTTCCTGCAGAGCCGCGAGGGGGCGTCGACCGACGCCTGGACCGTGGGCCGAGAGGTCACCAACTATGCCGTGCTCGCCATTCCCCCCGGTACGCCTCCCGCGCGGTACGACCTCGAGGTGAGCGTCTACGCCGAGGACGATCCCGAGGGGCTGGACGTGTTGGACGCGGCGGGCAACCCGGCGGGCAAGGCTTACGCCCTCCCCCCGGTGGAGTTGACGCCCATCGGAGCACCCCCTGTGGCTTCGCCAGACTGGAGCGCCTTGGGGCTGCAGCCCATCGATCCGCCGCACCGAGCGGCGCCGGGGCTCGAGGTGTTGGCCCACACCCCTGTCGCCGACCGGGTCGATACCGGCCTGACCCTGGAGGTGCGCGTCTCCTGGCGCACGACGGCCTCGGATCTGCCCGCGTACGTCCCGGCGCTGCGCCTGGTGCGTGACGGCCGCACCCTGGCTGAGGCGCCCATGGCGCCCGCCTACGGCGCCCACCCCACGAGTCGCTGGCTGCCGGGCGAGGTGGTGCTCGACTGGCGCGACCTCGTCGTGCCGGCGGACCTCGCCCCGGGGCCCGCCGAACTGCAGCTCGTCATCGCCGACGGCGAGCCGCTCCGGCTCGGGGAGGTCTTTATCGAGGCCGTGCCCCACATCTTTGAGGCGCCGACGCCGGCGGTGGCGGCCGCCATGCCGCTGGGGCGCATCGCCGAACTCGTCGGCTACGATCCGCCGCCCGCCGAGGTGCATCCCCCCGAGGGGGTGCCGCTGACCCTCTACTGGCGCGCTCATGCCACAGCGGCCAAGGCGTACGTCGCGTTCACGCACCTCCTGGGCGCGGACGGCCGGTTGGTGGCCCAGCACGACGGCCCGCCCGCCGGCGGCGAGCGCCCGACGACGGGCTGGGCGGCGGGTGAGTACGTCACCGACGCCCACGTGCTCGAGTGGGTCGATCCGGAGTATCGCGGCCCACTGACCATCGAGGTGGGCTTGTACGATCCGGCCACGGGCGAGCGGCTGCTGACGCCGGAAGGGGATTCGCGCCTCTTCCTGCCTGCCGCTATAATGGCGCGGTGATGAGAGATCCCGTGAGCGGAAGCGCGCCCTCGCCGACCCCAACGGCGGCCAAGCGGGGCCCGGCCGACGCCCCCGTGGCACGCGTCGGACGCCGGCTGAGGCCGCACGCCCCCGTGCTGCTGATCCTGGCGGCTTTTGCCCTGCTGGCGGCCGCTTACAGCGCCACCGTTCCCCTGGGGGAGGCGCCCGATGAGCTGGCCCACTATCGCTACGTGCGCCACATCGACGCCACGGGCCGCCCGCCGCTCACCCCGGAGGAGCGCGCGGCCTCGGGCTACAAGGGGCACGAGCCGCCCCTCTACTATCTGCTCCTGCACCGCGCCACGGGCTGGGCCGGCATCGCGCGGCACCCCATGCTCAAGCTCATCGACCCCGACCTGGAGCCGCGCCACAGCCTCGGCGGCGAATCGCTCCTCTGGAATGCCGTGCTCCATACGGCCGACGAGGCCTTTCCTTGGCGCGGCACCAGCCTGGTGTGGCACCTCATGCGGCTCGTCTCCATCCCCCTCGGGATGATCACCATCGTGGGGGTGTATCGCACCGGGCGCATCCTCGCGCCGGAGCGCCCGACGCTGGCGATCCTGGGGGCGGGGGTAACGGCGTTCACGCCGCAGTTCGTCTACCTCTCCGGCGCCGTGAACAACGACAACCTGGCCATCCCCCTCTCGGTGCTCACCCTGAGCACCCTCGTCGCCATGGGGCGCCAGAGTACTGGCGGCCAGGGTATTGGTGGCCAGAGTACTGACGACCCGGGTGCTGGCGGCGGGGACCTCCGCTGGCGGCAGTTCCTTCTGCTGGGCGTGCTGGCGGGCCTGGCGCGCGTGACGAAATTCCATACCGTCGTCCTGCTGCCGGTGATCGCCCTGTCGCTGGCGCTCATCGCCTGGCGGCGGCGAGCCTGGGGGCGCTGCGCCCTGGGGGGGGCGCTGTCGCTGGCGCTCATCGTGTGCGTGTCGGCGCCGTGGATCCTCGCCGTGCAGCCCGATGAGCCGGCGGCCGGCTCCGGCGGCCTCGTCTCGGCCTTTCTGGGTCTCTCGGACACCAAGCACGCCCAAGACCTGGCCGCCGGAGGCCCCGCCTCCGGCGGCCTGGGGACGGTGGCCGCCTTGGCGTTCGGGGCGCTGCGCCTGGATCCCCTCCGTTGGGCGTGGACGCTGTTCCGGTCGTATTGGGCCTTCTTTGGCCAGATGACGGTGACGGCGAGCGACGGCGTCTACCTGGGGCTCGCGATCCTATCCGCCCTCGCTGTGGCGGGGGCGCTGCGCCGCATCGCGAGGCGCGGGACCCCATCCGCCGGCGGCGCCGTCCTGGTGCTGGGGGCGCTGGCCTTTCTCGGCGTCGAGTGGGTGTTCTATGGCCTGATGCGCCGCCTGCCCGACACGGCGCAGGGGCGCCACCTCTACCCGGCGCTCCCCGCCTGGTCGCTCCTCCTGGCGACGGGGTTGCTGGCCTGGGTGCCCGCGAGGCACGCCCGGCCGGCGACGGCTGGGCTGCTGATGGCGATGGTGGCGCTCGTCGCCTACCTCCTGCCGGCCTACGCCCTGGCGGCGTACGAACCGCCCCTGCCGGTGCGCTCTACGCTGCCCGTGGCCTGGCAGCCCGAGGTGGTCGCACCGAGCGAAGGAGAGGACGCGCCCGCGGCGGCGCCGGGGATCACTTACCTCGGGTGCGGGCCCGCCGTGGCGCCAGTTGCCGCCGGCGATGTCGCCGAGATCGCCCTCCTCTGGCGCGCCACCGCGCCCATCGCCGACGAACGCCTGCTGCGCGTCGAGTACGCGGACGCGGCGGGCGCGTGGCGCCTGCTCCACCTGGCGCATCCCGTCGATGGCCGCTGGCCCACCCGCGCCTGGGACCCCGGCGACTATGTGCGGGACGTGCACGTCCTGCTCGTGCCCCCGGCCCTGCCGGTGGGCGAGTACCCGCTGCGCTACGTGTGGGTCGACGGCGAGGGGCTTCCCATCAGCGAGCCTGTCGCCGGGTGCCGCCTGCGCGTCACGCACTCGGGGCCGCCACCGGAACAGCCTATCACGCAGCGCATCCCCGCGGCGGCCGCCGGCCCGCTCCGCCACCGCCAGGGGATGACGATGCTGGCCTTTAGCGCGGCACCGCGCGCCGCGGCCCTGGGGGCCACGCTGCCGGCGGCGCTCACGTCGGGCGACGGCCTGGAGTGGCATCCCCTGGCCACCGAGATCCACCCGGCCGGCGACGGGGAGGTCCTCCAGGCGTTCTATGTGGTGGGGCCGCGAACGCCGCCGGGGCGCTATGCGCCGCCGAGCGAGGCAGGGGTGCGCGTCGAGACGAGGTTCCAGCGCTTTGACCTCCCCGGGGGGATGCGGCCGGCCGCGTGGCGGTTCGGCGTCGCCGGCGACGGTGCCTCCGGCGACGCCATCATCCTCGCGGGCTATCGCCTCGAGCGTTCGGCGGGCGGGGACGCGGCGGGGGATGGCGCCGACTCCGTCATCGTGGCACGCCCCGGCGAGACCATCGGACTCTCCTTCGCCTGGCGCGCCGAGGGGTGGGTCTCGCGCAACTATACCGTGTTCACCCACCTGGTGGGCGCCGACGACGTCCCCCTGGCGCAGCACGACGCCATCCCGCGGGATGGGTACGCCACGCTGTTTTGGGCGCCGGGTGAGGTCGTGGTAGATTACCATCCCCTGCTACTGCCCGCCGATCTACCGCCGGGCGACTACCGTATTCTGGTGGGCCTCTACACGCGGCCCGACGGGGCGCGTCTCCCCGTGACGGCCATCACGGAAGGGGAGGCTCCGGGCGCGACGGCGGCGGTGGTAGCAACGGTTCACGTGAACGAGGGAGAGCGCTGATCGTGTCAAACCTCACTGTGGCGCCGGTCCTGCACGTCATACCCATCCGACAGCGCGCCTGGGAGCGCGTTCTGGCGCGCCACTGGCCGATCCTGCTCCTCACCGTCGCCTTTGTGGTGCTCGGGGCGGTCTATAGCGTGACGACGCCGTTGTTCGAGGCTCCTGACGAGCCGGCGCACTACCGCCAGGTGGTGCGGGCGGCCCACGGCGAAGAGGCGGCGGCGACGGTTCTGCCCGGTCCGGCCGAACGGGAGACGCTGCGCCAGCCCCCGCTCTACTATGCCGTCGGCGGCCTCCTGACGCGGCGCATCGGCCTGGCCGCGGACGGCCCGGTGTACGAGGCGAACCCACATGCGGCGCTCGGCACGGTGGATGTGCAGGCCAACAAGAACGCCGTGCTCCACCTGGAGGACGATCGCTTTCCCTATCGCGGCGTGTCGCTCGCCATGCACGTGCTGCGCTGGTTCTCCGTCCTCTGCTCGGCGGTCACGGTGGTCTTGGTGTACCTCGCGGCGCGGCAGATCGCGCCGGAGCGGGGCGCCATGGCGGTGGGCGTGGCGGCGCTGGCGGCGTTCAACCCCCAGTTCCTGTTCACCAGTGGCGCCGTCAGCAACGACAGCTTGGCTACGCTATGGGCCACCGCGACGCTGTACCTGGCGCTGCGCGTAGTGAACGGCGGCGAGCGCGTCGACGTGCCGGCCGCCCTCTTGGGGCTCTGCGCCGGCCTGGCCGCGCTCACGCGGATCGGCGCCCTGCCCGCCCTGCTTCTTATTCCCGCGGCCGGCGCGGCCCGCGCCCGCTCGCGCGACCTACGAAGCCTGACGGCCACATCGCTGCGCCCCGCGGCGATCGCCCTCGCCGTGGCTCTGGCGGTGTGTGGGTGGTGGTACGCGGGCCTGCTGGCCCCGGGGGGCCTCGTCGCCGCGCAGCCCCAGGACGTGGAGGCGGCGGCGCCCGGCGCTTCTGTGGGATCCGTCGTCGGCTCCCTGGTGCTCTCGTTCTGGGGTGTGTTTGGCTGGATGAACGTGCCGGCCGACGCGACCTTTTACTCGCTGGTCCGCATCGTGACGCTGCTGGGCGTGCTCGGCGTCATCCCGGCGCTGGCGTGGGTCTACTGGCGCGAGCGCACCTTTCGCCCCTACCGTTGGCGCGCCGCCCTCGTGTTGGGCGCCTGGCCTGCGATCCTCGTGGCGTCCCTGGCGCTGGGCGCGACGGCGCTCTACCCGGAGGCATCCGCCGGCGGCATCGATGGGCGCCTCTTGTTCCCGGCCATCGCGTCGATCTCCTTCATCCTCTTTGTCGGCGTCACCGCCTGGTTTCCGCGGCGCTACGTGGGGGTCGTGGGGGCGTTCCTGACCGTGGGCATGGGGATGGTGGCGGCCCGGGCGCCGGCGTGGTACATCGCCCCCGCCTATGCCGCGCCGCCGCGCATCGCGCTGGAGCAGGTGCCCGACACGATCCACGACCTGGGGATTAGCTACGGCGACGAGTTATTCTTGCTGGGATACGAGTTGCCGCAGGAGACGGTCCGCGCGGGGGAGAACCTCAACCTGCGCCTCTACTGGCTCGCGCGCCGGGCGATGGACACGGACTATAGCGTTGCCATCCGCGTCGCGGGCCGCCGCGGGGAACGCATCGGCGCGATCGACACCTTTCACGGGGGCGGCAACCTGCCGACGCGGGGCTGGCTGCCCGGCGACGTGGTGGTGGACGAGTACGTCGTGCCCATCGTGCCCGATGCCGTCGGACCCGTGGCGGCGGCCATCCGCGTGGGGGTCTATGGCGGCCCCGAGCGCGAGCGCCTGCCGTCCCTCGACGCCCGCCTGCGCCCCATCGAGGGGCCGGCCGAGATCGCCCGCGTACGCGTCGCGCCCGCGAGGACGCCGCGCCTCGAGCCCGCCAACCGCATGACGGTGAACTTGGGCCATCGCGTGGTGCTCACGGGCTATGACCTGAGCCCCGCCGCGCCCGAGGCGGGCAAGAACCTGGTGGTGGACCTCTACTGGAAGCCGCTGACGCGCCTCAATCACAACTATACCGTGTTCGTGCACCTCGTCGACGCGGACGGCATCTTGCGAGGGCAGATCGACGAGCAGCCGGTGCAGGGGGACTATCCCACGCGCCTCTGGATTCCCGAGGACACGGTGCGGGACGCCCACACGTTGGCACTCCCCGCCGACTTGGCATCCGGGCCGTACTGGCTGAACGTAGGCCTCTACCTGGTGGAGACGGGGGAGCGGCTGGAGATCGTCGACTCGGACCCGGCCCAGTCGGCGGTGACGCTGGGCCCCATCGAGATCGCCGGGCGATAGGGTAGCAGCAGCCGATGAGCCGTGCCCACCTGCCGAGGAGGCGACCATCACCCATTCGCTGCGACGTGGCGGCGGTGGCCATCACCCTGCTCGCCTTCGGCCTCTTTCTCTGGCGCGCCGACGCCAAGGGGATTTGGTGGGACGAGGGGCTGAGTCTCTACCGCGCCCTGCGCGAGCCCGCCTATATCCTCAGCAACCGCATCGACTTTCCCGGCGCGCCCACCGTGGACCAGCATCCTCCCCTGTACTTCCTGGCGCTCCACGCCATGGTGCGTGGCGCCGGGGAGAGCGACCTGGCGCTGCGGTTCCCCTCGGTGCTCTGCGCCACGCTCCTGGTGCCCCTGGTCTACGCCCTGGGCGTCCGCCTGCGGGGGCGCGCTACCGGGCGTGTGGCGGCGCTGCTGGCCGCCCTCTCTCCCTTCCACCTCTGGTACGCCCAAGAGGCGCGCCCCTATGCCATGGTGGCGGCGCTGAGCGCCGCCTCGGTGCTCCTCCTGTGGCGCGCAGCCGCCGACCGCGACCGTGGCGCCGCCGCCGCGTCGGGCGTCCTCGCCGCTCTGGCGCTGGCGACGCAGTACTTTGCGGCGCTGGTGCTACTGTTTCAGGCGCTGTGGGGCGTGCTATTCTGGTGGGCGGAGCGCCGGGCGCGCGGACTTGGCCGGCCGGCGCGCCTGCCCGTGCGGTGGTGGTCGCTGCCCGCCATGGCGCTGCCGGCCGTCGTGCTCGTCGTCGCCGTCATCTCGGTGCGGCCCCTCCTCCCCATGCTCGCGACCCAGCGCAGCTATGTCCCGCTGGACATCATCCTCCTCGATGCGCTGAACTCGTTCAGCCTGGGACTCTCGGTGAACCTGCGCGAGGTGTGGGGCTTTGACGTGGCGTTCGGGCTGGCCCTCCTGCTGGGCGTGGCCTCGCTCGCACAGCAGCCCCCATCTCTCGGCGGCGCCCTGGAGGGGCGGTCCGGCCTCCGTCGCGTCCTGGGGCTGACGCTGTTGCTGGGCTACCTCTTGATCCCCGCGCTCGGCATCTGGGCGGTCTCGCTCTGGGTGCCGGTGTACATGAATAGCCGCTACGTCATCGTCTCGAGCCCCGCCTTTTACCTGGGGGTGGCGCTGGGCATCGACCTCCTCTGGCGGTGGCGGCGAGTCGCCGGCGTCGCGGCGCTGGTCGTGCTGCTCGTGGGGATGGGGATTTCGATCGATCGCTACCACCGCCACGAGCGCTATGCCACGCGGCAGGACTATCGCGGCGCGGCGGCCTACGTCGCGGCCAACGAGCGCGTGGGCGACCTCGTGGTGGTGACCGGCCACGAGAACCTCGGGCCGTTCCAGCACTACTATCGGGGCAACCTCGAGGTGGTCGCCACGCCCGCGCGCGCCCACGACCTGGACGACTTGGGCACCGAGCTAGTGGCGCTCGGCGAGGACCATGGACGCCTGTGGCTGGTGGAATGCCCCGCCTACGTGAGCGATCCCGAGGGGCGCGCCGCGCGGTGGCTCGACGAGCACATGCGGCGCGAGGACCGTCGCGCCTTCCCCGGCTACTATGGCGCGCCCGTGACGGTGCACGGCTTTCTCCCCGAGGACCCCGTGCGCTTGGAGGGCTCCGGCGCCGCGGACGCCCTGGGCGCGTTCGGCAACCGGCTGGCCCTGGAGGGGTACACACTGCGCTACTTTGACGCCGCCGGCCAGCCACACGAGGTAGCCGCCTCGGAAGGGTCTGTGGTTCACGTCGATGGCGTGCCCGCCGGCAACGTCCTCTCGGCGGCGCTGCGCGTTCGGCCGCTGACCGACCTGCCGGAACTCAAGGCCTCGCTGCGCCTCGTCAACGCCGACGGGATCCCCTGGGCGCAGCGCGACCGGGAACTCCTCCGCGTGCTCCCGACGCGCGACTGGCCAGTGGGCGCCGAGGTGCGCTTTGACGCCGACCTGTGGGTGCCGCCCGGCACGCCGCCGGGCATCTATGATCTGCAGCTCGTGCTGTACGAGGCGGAATCCGTGGCGCCCCTCGACTATGAGGTGACCGGCAACGAGGGTGGGCCTTTGCGCCTCGGGGCCATCACCGTGGGGCGCCCCGCCCGCCGGTTCGACCGGCACGCGTTTCTCGGCGTCGTGTCGCCGCTGCGCCCCTCAGTGCAGTACGGGCGGGCGCTTGGCCTCGAGGCGTACGACCTCGCTCCCCGCAGCCTGGGGAGCGACGACGTCGTGACGCTGCACCTCTTCTGGCGGCTCCTCGACGCGGACATCAGGCGCTACGAACTGACGCTCAACTGGACCGACGCCTCGGGACGCGTCGCGCACACCGCGTCGCACGCCGTCGCCGACGTCGCCGCGTCGGCCGACCTGCGATGGGGCGACGTGCTGCACGGCATCCTGCGCGTGACGCCGCCCGACGACCTGCCGCCGGGCGACTATCGCCTACACCTCCTCGTGCGCGACGCCTCGCGCGGGGGGTACCTCTGGCTGCGCCGCGGTGGGCTCCCCTGGCCCAGCCGCAACCTGGGCCTCGGCGTCGTCACGATTCGCGGGGCGGGGTAGCGCCATGATGACACCACCCACCACGGAAGAGATGGCCCTGAGCCCGCGCACCGAGCGCCGCCTGGCCGCCGCCATCGTCGCCCTGTTCGTCCTCCTGAGCGTCACCTACAGCGTGGTGGCGCCGCTCCTCGAGTCGCCGGACGAATCGCGCCACTATCCCTACGTCAAGCACCTGGCCGACGGCTACGGCCTGCCGGTGCAGGATCCCGCCAACCCCGGCCCCTGGGAGCAAGAGGGCAGCCAGCCGCCCCTCTACTACATGGTAGCGGCGGCGTTGACGCACTGGATCGACACCGACGACATGGACGAGGTGCGCTGGCTGAACCCCCACGCCCGCATCGGCCTGCCGATGGAGTTGAACAACAAGAACCTCATCATCCACACCGAGCGCGAGCGCTTCCCCTGGCGGGGGACGGTGCTGGCGGTGCATCTCATCCGCCTCTTTTCCGTGACCTTGGGCGCCGGCACGGTGCTCTGCACCCGCGCCCTGGCGCGACGGCTCCTGCCGGGTCGGCCCGCCATCGCCCTGGGGGCGATGGCGCTGAACGCCGCGATCCCCACCTTTGCCTTCATCAGCGGGTCGGTGAACAACGACAACCTCGTCACGTTCCTGGCGTCCCTCGTGCTGGTGCTGCTGGTGGGGCTCGTGCAGCGAGGTACGACGCCGTGGCGGCTCCTGGCCGTGGGCGCCCTCATCGGGCTGGCATCTCTCACCAAGCTGAGCGGCCTGGCGCTGATCCCCCTGGCATTTCTGGCGCTGGCGCTGCGCGGGGGGATCGAGGCCGGCCTGCTGCCCGAAAGCGCCCCGCGGGCGATGGATGGGGACGACGCGCCGTGCCGGCGCCGCGCTGCCCGCACCCTCGTCGTGCGCGGCGTCCTCCTGATCGTGCCGGTGGTCCTGATCGCCGGCTGGTGGTACCTGCGCAACGCCACCCTCTACGGCGACCCGCTGGGCCTGCGCCCCATGCTCGACATCGTCGGGCGGCGGTCGAACCCGCCCACCGGCCTCAAGCTGCTGAGTGAGTTCCAGGGGCTGCGCATCAGCTTCTGGGCGCTGTTTGGCGCCGTGAACGTATTGCTGCGGCCCACGTGGATCTACTATCTTCTGGACGGCGTCAGCGTCCTGGCGGCGCTCGGCCTTGCCCTGGGGGCATGGCGCGCCCGGCGCGTTGGGGCGTGCCGCTGGCTGCCGTTCGTCGTGCCCGTCGTGTGGGCCGTCGTCGTGTTCGTGGCGCTGACGCGCTGGACGAGCATGACGATGGCGTCCCAGGGCCGGCTCCTCTTCCCCGCCATTGCGGCGATCACCCTCCTCTTTGTCCTCGGCCTGGCGGCCTGGGCGCCCGTCGTCGGCGGGGGGAGGCGCGCCCGCATGCTGGGCCTCGGACTGCTGGCCATCCTCGCGCTCATCAGCGCCACGGCGCCGTTTGTGGCCATCGCCCCGGCCTACCGGCGCCCGGCCATCATCTCGGCCGCCGACGTGCCGGCCAGCGCGCGCCCGATCAACGCTACCTTTGACGGTAAGGTGCGCCTGCTGGCGTACGAGATCCACACGCCCGAGACGCGCCCGGGCGGTTACGTGGAGGTGGGGCTCTACTGGGAGGCGGTGGGCGCCATGGCCGAGGATTATTCCATCGCCATCCACCTCTTTGGACGCGACCGCGAGCCCCTCGGCCAGACGGACAGCTACCCCGCCGGGGGGAGCTATCCCACGAGCCTCTGGACACCCGGCGAGGCGCTGTATGACGTCTTTCGCGTGCCGGTGCGCGCCGGCGCGCGCGCGCCGGCGGCCGCCAGCATCGAGGTGGGGCTCTACCGCCTGGCGACCTTCGAGACCCTCCCCGCCGTCGACGCTGCCGGCAATGCCGTGAACCCCGTCTCCCTGGGGCGCGTCAAGATGGCCGGGTCGAGCTTCCCCACCACGCCCGACCATCCGCTGGAGGCCGACCTCGACGGCCGGGTGCGGCTGGTGGGATACGACCTCTCTGCGGATACAGCGCGGCCGGGCGGGACGCTGGACGTGGCGCTCCACTGGCGCGTCACGGGGCGGTTGGACGACGATTATACTGTGTTCTTGCAGCTTCTCGACGCGGACGGCGAGATTGTGGGGCAGGGGGACGGCCCCCCCATGGGCGGCGACTATCCTACCTCCCTGTGGGCGCCCGGCGAGGCCCTGGTGGACCATCACCGCCTGCAGGTGCGGGACGATGCGGCGCCCGGTACTTGTCGGATCATCGTCGGGCTGTATAATCTAGCGACCGGGCAACGCCTGCCGATCGTTGGCGGCGGCGGGCAGCCCAGCGGCGACCATGTGGAGTTGGCCACCGTGCGGGTCGAGGCAGAGTGAGCGCCGTGCGCTGCCCCCGGCCATCCCCGGCATCCCACCCCGCCGGAACGGAAGGAGCACCATGACCAGTACGAGCCCACGCGAGACCTGTCTCGTCACCGGCGTGGCGGGCTTTATCGGTTCGCACCTCGCGGAGCGCCTCCTGGGCGACGGCTATGTCGTCGTGGGCGTGGATTGTTTCACCGACTATTACCCGCGCGCCTACAAGGAGAGCAACCTCGTGGGGCTGCTGGGGCGGTCCGGCTTTCGCTTCATCGAGGACGATCTGGGGCGCATGGATCTCGACGCGCTGCTGGACGGCGTGTCCTACGTCTTTCACCAGGCGGCCCAGGCCGGCGTGCGGGCGAGCTGGGGGCAGAGCTTTGCCGTCTACACGGACCTGAACGTCCTGACGACGCAAAAGCTCCTCGAGGCGGCGCGCCGCGCCACGAACCTGAAGAAATTCGTCTGCGCCTCTTCGTCGTCGGTGTACGGCGACAGCCCCGAGCTGCCGCTGCGCGAATTGGGGCCGGTGGCCCCCGTATCGCCGTACGGCGTTACGAAACTCGCCGCCGAGCACCTGGCGCGCCTCTACGCCGCGAATTTCGGTCTGCCTACCGTCTCACTACGCTACTTTACCGTCTACGGTCCGCGCCAGCGCCCCGATATGGCCTTTCACAAGTTCCTGCGCGCCATCTATGCCGGCGACCCGATCCCCGTGTACGGAGACGGCGAGCAGACGCGCGATTTCACCTTTGTGGCGGACGCCGTGGCGGCCAACGTGGCCTGCATGGCCCACGGCGAGCCGGGGAGCTATTTCAACATCGGCGGCGGCTCGCGGGTGACGCTGAACCACTGCCTCGACATCCTGCGCGAGGTCACGGGGCGCGGGGTGCGGGTGGAGCGTCACGGCACCCAGCACGGCGACGTGCGCCACACCTGGGCCGACACCACTGCCGCGCAAACGGTGCTTGGCTTCCGCCCACAGGTCTCCCTCCGGGAGGGCCTGGCGGCGGAGGACGCCTGGTTCCGCGACGTCGTCCTGGCCCGCGGCCTGGGCTAGGGATAGCGAATCGCTAGCCTCTGTCGTCCCGAACGCAGTGAGGGACCTTGACTAGGTAGACGAGGTTCCTCGCTACGCTCGGAACGACAGAAGACGCGATGGGAAGATTCGTTGGGGAGGACCCATGTCCATCACACTCGTTCCCGCCCCAGAGACCGATACCCTATGCCCATCAGTGGATCTCAGCATCGTCGTCCCCGTCTACAACGAGGAGGAGAGCCTTCCTCGCCTCTACGACGCCCTGCGCGAGGTCCTCGACGGGATGGACGAGACCTGGGAGATCCTGCTGGTGGATGACGGCAGCCAGGACGGCAGCTGTGCTATCGAGCGGGCGCTCCACGAGCAGGACCCCCGCGTGCGCGTCATCCGCTTCCGGCGCAATTTCGGCCAGACGGCGGGGTTCGCCGCCGGCTTTGCCCACGCGCGTGGCGACGTGGTGGTCACCATGGACGCCGACCTGCAGAACGACCCCGCCGACATCCCCCTGCTGCTGTGCACCATGCGCGAGGGGGACTATGACGTGGTGAGCGGGTGGCGCGTGAACCGCCAGGACGGCTTTATCATGCGCAAGATCCCGTCGCGCATTGCCAACTGGCTCATCTCCCGCGTCACCAAGGTCTACCTCCATGACTATGGCTGCTCCCTCAAGGCGTACCGCAGCGAGGTGGTCAAGAACATCCACCTGTACGGCGAGTTGCACCGCTTCGTGCCGGCCCTGGCGAGCTGGATGGGCGTGCGCATCAAGGAGGTGCCCGTCAACCACCACGCCAGGCAGTACGGTAAGAGCAAGTACGGCATCTCGCGCACCACGCGCGTGCTCCTCGACCTCACCACGGTGAGCTTTTTGCTGAACTATGCCGCCAAGCCGATGCAGATCTTTGGCAAGTGGGGGCTGGTGACGGCGTTCGTCGGGTTTGCCATCGGGCTGTACCTCACGGCGCTCAAGCTGTTCACCGGCGCCGCGCTCTCCCAGCGGCCGCTGTTGTGGCTGGCCGTGCTGCTGATCATCGTGGGGGTGCAGTTCATCAGTCTGGGGCTGCTGGGCGAACTCGTGGTGCGCACCTACTATGAGACGCAGAACAAGCCCATCTATGTGATCCGCGAGATTCTCGGGGAATAGGCTTCCTCGGGCCTGGAGAGGCGCCCAGCCGGTGAAGACCAAGTGGGCCAACATCGTCAAGATCGCCGTCACCCTCGGGCTGCTGCTCGTGGTGGCGTTCACGCTGGACCTGTCGCAGGTCTGGACCGCCCTGGCGTCGGCCAACTGGGCCGACCTGGCCATCGCGCTGCTCCTCTACCAGGGTGGCATCGTGGTGCGGGCCTACCGCTGGCAGGCGTTGCTGCGCGCCTTTGGCGTGACGGCGTCCCTCCCCCGCCTGACGCGCATCTACTATGTGGGGATGTTCTTCAACAGCTTTTTGCCGTCGGGGTTCGGCGGCGACGTGGTGCGCATGATGGAGCTGTCGCAGGACGGCGCCGAAGGCCCGCTGGCCGTCTCCACGGTGCTGGTCGACCGCATCATGGGGCTGCTCGTCCTCTTTGCCATGGCGCTGGTGGCGCTCCCCTTCAGCTGGCGCCTCGTACCGCCGGCGGTGTCGCTGGCGCTCCTGACGCTCATCGCCGCGGTGGCGGTGGGGATCTATCTCTTTCTGAACCGCCCGCTGGTGGAGGCGCTGGCGCGGCGCGTGCCGCCCCTGGGCAAGCTGCTGGCCCGCCCCAAGATCGCGGCGCTCTATGCCTCGTTCCACCACTATGACCGGCCCGCCCTGGCGCGGGCGGCGGGGGCGTCGCTCGTCTTTAACCTGAGCCTCATCGCCACCCAGGCGTACCTGGGGCGCGCCGTGGGGGTGCACCTCAGCCTCTGGTACTTTTTTCTGTTCGTGCCCATCCTCTCATCGCTGCTGACGGTGCCAATCTCCATCAGCGGCTTTGGGGTGCGCGAGGGCGGCTACGTCGTCCTCTTTGGGCAGGCGGGCGTCGCCGCGCCGCAGGCGGTGGCCATGTCGCTCCTCTTTTACGCCGTCAATGCCATCACCGGGCTGGTGGGCGGGGCGCTGTACCTGGCACAGGGGGCGGCGGGCCTGCGCCGCCGCGCCGCGGGGCCGTGATGCCCTCTCCCGCGCCCGCCCGAGGCGCCCCGGGTCGCCTCATCGAGGCGTTGCTGCTGGCGCTCCTCCTCGGCGTCCTGGTCGCCACCCGCGCCCTGGACGCCAACGCTTTTGTGACCTGGGACGAGCCCGCCTGGACGTACCGCTCCGCCCATTTCCTCCTGGCGCTTACCCGCGGTGACCTGCGCGCCACGGCCATCACCGGCCATCCCGGCGTGACCACCACCTGGCTCGGCGCCGTGGGCCTCGCCTGGCACGCCTGGGTGGCGCGTACCATCGACTGGGCGCAGGTGCTGGCCGTCGGCGCCCTTCCGACGCTTGAGGTGCACGACGCCGTGACGATGCGCCTGCTGGGGACGCTGCTGCCGGCGGCCAAGTCGGCCCTCCCGCTGGCGCATGCCGCCATCGCCCTGGCCCTCTATGCGCTGCTGCGTCGCCTGGCGGGGTGGGGCGTGGCGTTCGCCGGCCTCGCCGTGCTGGCCCTCGACCCCTACTACCTGGCGCTGTCGCGCGTGCTGCACATCGACGCCCTGACGGCCGGGCTGATGCTCGTGTCGGTGCTGACGGCGCTGCTGTACGTGCGGGAGGGGCGGCCGCCCGAGGCCGCGCCGCGGCGGCGTTACCTCCTCGTCTCGGGCGCGGCCGCCGGCCTCGCGGCAGTCACCAAGACGTACGGCGCCTTTGTGGCGCCCTTGGCGTTGGCCCTGCTGGCCGGCGGCGCCCTCCTTCCCCGGCGATCAGCCCCTGGCACAGCGAGTCAAGGTTCCTCGCTGCGCTCGGAACGACAGTCGGGGGCGGATGATGACCCGCGCTCGGAACGGCCATCGTCCCAAGCCTCCGTCGTCCCGAACGCAGTGAGGGACCTTGACGCACTCGACGGATTGCCCCGCGATAGCGCGCGTCCTTCGCCCCAACCCTCGCGGCAGATGACTAGCGACCGAATACAGGAAGAGGGAGACGATGGCCCCGCCGCCCCGAGCCCGGACGCACTTGACGGGCCATACCCCTCACCTCACCTCCGCCCCCCGGTATGGGGAGCGAGCGCCAAGGCATCCTCAGCCCGCGTAGGCGGGCTTGGCCCTCTTGGCGGCAGGCTTCAGCCTGCGGCGCCCCACGGCGTCGCTTTGCGCCTGTTGCGGGCGGCGCGCGACGGCGCCCTGTGGGGCGGGCTGGCAATCGCCGCGTTCACCCTGGCGTGGCCTGCCATGTGGGTGGCCCCTGTTGAGACGCTGGGCGGCGTCCTGGGCCTCTCGCTCGAGTACGCCACGGATCCCGGCGACGCCACGGCGAGCTTTTTCCGGGGTGCGCTCACGGATGATCCCGGCGCCGCCTTTTACCCCGTGGCGCTCCTCTACCGCGCCACGCCCCTGGCGCTCATGGGCGTCGCCCTCGCCGTGCTGCTTGCCGTCGCCGGCCTCGTGCGGGCGTGGCGTCGCTCTCAGGGCGGCGATCCGCGCCACGCCCTCACGTGGGGGCTGCTGGCCTACGCCGCCGTGCACCTGGCCCTCTTGACCCTCAGCGCGAAAAAGTTCGACCGCTACATGCTCCCCGCCCTGCTGGCCCTGGACGTGGTGGCGGCCATCGGCTGGTTTGGCGCCTTGGGCGCTATCGTGCGGCGCGCCCGGCGGTGGGGGGATACGGCGCGCGCTGCGCCGATCGCCGGCTTTCCCGCCGCCGGCGTGGCCATCGCGGCGGTGGCGCAGGCGGCTTTCCTCTTGGCGCCCCTCTCCCTGAGCCGCGCCATCGCCTGCTACAACCCGCTGGCGGGCGGCCTCGCCGGCGCGATGCGCACCCTGCCCGTGGGGTGGGGGGAGGGGATCGAGGAGGCGGCCCGTTACCTCGCCGCGCAGCCCGGCGCGGAGCGCCTGCGCGTCGCCACCTGGGCCGTGGCGGGGGTGGCGCCCCACTTTCCCGGACAGGTCGACAAGCCCACCGCCGAGAGCCTCCCCAACGCCGATTACGTCCTCGTCTACGTGGGGGACGTGCAGGGCGAGACCCCCCTGGCCGCCGCGTTCGCCGACCACGAGCCCGCCCTAGTCGCGCGCGTCGCCGGGCAGCCCTACGCCTGGGTGTATGCCAACACCTACGGCGAGGCGCTGGGGCGCGAGATCGAGGGGATGGCCGCGTCGGGCGAAGCCGCGTCTGGCGTGGTGGTGCTCGACGCTCCCTCGGCCTTTGAGCGGCAGTACCGGGGCGCCCTGCGCTGGGGTGTCGTGTCGGGCGACGAGCCGGAGGTGGCGCGCGGCCTCGCCGAGCTGCTCCGCGGGGCGGAGGAGGTGGTGTACGTGGCCTATGATGGGCAGCCCTCCCACGTCTTTATCCGGCGGCTGCTGGCGCGCAACGCCCTGCTCCTCGCGGAGCGCCCCTTTTCTGCCGCCGGCTGTAACGCCACGCTGTACCGCTTTCGCCTCCTGCCGGAGGGCCCCGGCCTGCGCGCCGCGTCGCCGTCCGAGCCCGGCGACGCCGTCTTTGGGGGCGAGCTGGCGCTGGAGGGGCGCGGCCTGTCGTCCGACGCCATCGAGTATCGCCAGGAACTGGGCGTCGCCCTGCGCTGGCGCGCTCTGACCCGCTCCGGCCACGACTATCACGCCTCGCTACGCCTCGTCGACGCCGACGGTCGCACCTGGGGGCAGTACGACGCCCCCCTGGAGGACGCCGAGGGGCTGCGGGTGACGGCGTGGGACGCGGGCACCGAGCACGACGTCGACCTGCCGGTCACCATCGAGCCGGGCGCCTCGCCGGGCGCCTACCGCGCGCTTCTCAGCCTGTACCGCCTGGACGACCTGGGGCTCCTGGAGGTGGTCGTGGACGCGGAGGCGCCGTCGCGGCAGTTCGACCTGGGCGCGGTGCGCGTGCGCCCCGCTACGGCGCCTCCGCGCGACGAAGAACTCGCCGTGCCCAACCCCGTCGACGTGACCCTGGGGGATCGCACGCGGGTGCTCGGCTATGCGCTGTCGCGCGACGTCGTGCCCTCGGGCGAGGAGGTCGTCGTGACCCTCTACTGGCGCTGCCTGGAGGCGCTCGACGGCGATTATGACCTGCTCCTGCGGGTCGCCGCCGACGGCCGCGAGGTGGGGCGTACCCGGGCGCGCCCCGTGGGTGACGGCCACCCCACGGATCGCTGGCGCCCCGGCGAGGCGCTGCGCTCCGCCCACGCCGTGCGCGTCGATCCCGACGCCGCGGGCGGCTCGTACGAGGTCATCATCAACCTCGTGTCGCGCGACGGCGACATCCCCCTGGCCGCCGCCGATGCCGTGCTGGCGTCGCTGACCGTGGAGCACGTGGAGCGCCTCTTTGATGTCCCCGCCATCGGCTCGCCGCTGGAGGCGCGCTTTGGCGACGATCCCGACGCCGCCATCGCCCTGCTGGGCTACGACCTGGCGAAGGCCGACGTATCCCCCGGCGATACGCTGCAGCTGACCCTCTACTGGCGCGCCGACGGGTCCATCGATCGTTCCTACACCGCCTTTGTCCACCTGCTGGACGGCGGCGGCGTCGTGCGTGGCCAGCGCGACAGCGTGCCCATGGAGGGCGCGCGTCCCACCGACGGCTGGCTGGAGGGGGAGGTGGTCGTGGATGCCTACACCTTTACCGTGGTGGAGGACGCCCCCGCCGGCCCCCACCAGATCGAGATCGGCCTCTATGACGCCACCACCGGCGAGCGCCTCCCCGTCACCGATGCCGGCGGCGCCCCCATCCCCGAGCGCCGTCTCCTCCTCGACCGCACCATCAGCGTACTGCGCTAAGCAGGCCCGATGGTACGCAGATTCCGCAGATGATACGCTGATCTTCGCAGATCGACGAAGGAAGGGTATCAGCGGAAATCGGCGTAGTACCAGCGGAATCTGCGTACCATCGGACTCTCATGGCGCATGCCTAAACTTGAGTAGGATGCTTTACTTTCCGCTTTGGCGATGCTATCATGAGGGCGAGAACCGCATGTGGCGGCCTGCTCGCGGCATGGCGCGGGTTGGGGCCGCCTGTTGTGTAAAGGATGACCGAACGATGGCATCGCCACGGAACTATCACGGCAACATCCGCGCCCCCGATTTCCCGTCCGACGCCCAGTGGCTGAACACCGGACGTCCCTTGTCGCTGGCGGACCTGCGGGGCAAGCTGGTATTGCTCGACTTTTGGACCTATGGCTGCATCAACTGCATGCACATCATCCCCGACTTGAAGCGCCTCGAGGCGCTCTACCCCGACGAGCTGGTCGTCATCGGGGTGCACTCGGCCAAGTTTGCCAACGAGGGGGATCTGGACAACCTCCGTCAGATCGCGCTGCGCTACGAGTTGGAGCACCCCATCGTCAACGACCGCGACTTTCGCATCTGGCGCGCCTACGCCGCGCGGGCCTGGCCCACCACGGTGCTCATCGACCCGCGGGGGCGGGTGCTGGCCGCCCACTCGGGGGAGCGCGTGTGGGAGGCGTACCACGAACTCATCGCCGACGCCGTGCGTCGATACGACGAGGAGGGGATTCTCGACCGCACGCCCCTCGACCTGACGCCCGAGAGCCGCACAGCGCCCGAGACGGGGCTGCGCTTCCCCGGCAAGGTGCTGGCCGACGAGGCGGGTGACCGCCTGTTCATCGCCGACTCGAACCACAATCGCATTGTGGTGTGCGACCTGGACGGCACGGTGCGAGACGTCATCGGCTCGGGCGCCGCGGGGCTGGCCAATGGAGCCTTTGACGAGGCGCGCCTCAACAAGCCCCAGGGGATGGCGCTGGACGGCGGGACCCTGTACATCGCCGATACAGAGAACCACGCCGTGCGCGTGGCCGACCTGGAGGCGCGCACCCTCGCGACGCTCGCCGGCGACGGCACCCTGACCTACGGCGCGCTGCGAAGCCGCGCCAAGGACGCCAAGCTGAATTCGCCCTGGGACCTGGTGCTCGTGGGGCGCAGCCTGTACATCGCCATGGCTGGGACGCACCAGCTCTGGCGGCTGGACCTGGACGAGGGGATCGTCGAGCCGTACGCCGGCAGCGGGCGCGAGGCGCTCCTCGACGGGCCGTTGGCGCGCGCCGGGATGGCCCAGCCCAGCGGCCTGACCACTGACGGCAGGGTGCTCTATGTGGCCGATAGCGAGGCGAGCGCCGTGCGTACCGCCGACCTGGCGCCCAAGGGGTACCTGCGCACCATCATCGGCGAGGGGCTGTTCGAGTTCGGCGACGTGGACGGCGCCTGGCCCGCCGCCCGGCTGCAGCACGCCCTGGGGATCACCTACTACCGGGGTGCCCTCTATGTGGCCGACACCTACAACCACAAGATCAAGGTGATCGACCCGGCCAACGCCACCTCCACCACCTTCCTCGGCACGGGTCGGCCGGGGCGGCGCGACGGCGCGGGCGACGATGCCGAAAACGGGGCCGAGTTCTACGAGCCGGGGGGCCTCAGCGGGGCGAGAGGGGCGCTCTACATCGCCGACACAAACAACCACGCCGTGCGCGTGGCCGACCTCGAGACGCGGCGCGTCGACACCCTCGACCTGCGCGATCCGGACGGCCGCCTCGCGGAGGTGGGACAGCGCGAGGGGGAGGCGCCGGCAGGGCTGCCCGTGCTGCGCCTGCCCGAGCAGCGCGTGCGCCCCGGGCCGGGGCGCATCCACCTCATGGTGCAGCTTCCCGAGGGGTACAAGGTAAACGACGAGGCGCCGTCCACCATCCAGTGGCGCAAGGTGGGGGATGGCTTCCTGGAGCTTCGCCAGGGTGAGGGGGCCACGAATCTCGTGGGGCGCTCCTTCCCCGTCGATCTAGAGGTCGACCTGCACCCCGGCGCGGGGCTCCTGCAGGGGGAGCTATCGCTCTACTACTGCCGCGTGACGGACGTCGGCCTCTGCCTCATCGAGCAGGCTCAGGTGGAGGTGCCGGTGGTGGTCACCGAGGACGCCGATCCGCGCGACATCGAGGTGGATATCCCCGTTGCGCCTCCGGCGTGACGGGGCGCCTCACTCGACCTTTTTCACCGCCGACCGCGTAGCGTCCACCTCGCGCACCGCCCCGCGGTGGGCAAAGCGGACGGTGAGGACCTCGCGCCCGCCCTCGAGGCGTGAGGCGAGCACGACGCCGCGCCCGTAGGGGGACAGCTCTACCCGGTCCCCCTGGGAGAATTGGGCCCTCACCGGCTCGGGCTCCGTCGCCGGGCCGATGCGGTCCATGACGCTCCGGCGGCGAGTTCGCTCCATGAGTTCCTGCAGGGCACGGGCCCTCCCCAACGCGACCCGCGCCGTGCCGGCGGCGCCGTCCGCGGGCGCGTCGGCGCCGGGTATGGCGGCCACCTCGGCGGCGGGCGGCGTCAGGGGCCGTCCGGCGGCGTCCAGTGCCAGCGCCGAGAGCAGGGCGACGGCCGCCGGCTTGGACAGCACCTCGTTGCGCAGGCGGCAGACGCCCGACTGGATGCACGAGGGGCACCCCTCTCGGCAGCGGCACCCCGCCACGGTGCCGTGCGCCAGGGCGAGGAGTTCCGTCACGCGCTGATAGGCCACCTCCGCCAGGCCGATGCCGCCTTGGTAGGCGTCATAGACGAACACCGCCGCGCCTCCCGCCTCCGGGTGCTCGGGGTGAAAGAACCCGTCCACGTCGCGACGGTCGCACATGACGAGCAGCGGCATGACGCCCGTCATGAGGTGCTGGGCGGCGTGGAGGGCGGCGTCCAGCGGCGAGGGGGCGGGGGGCGCCTCCTCAGACGGCTCGGCGTCACCCTCCGCGGCGTGCGACGGCGGCGGCTCCATCGCCTGCAGCGCCAGGCGCAGGGCCGGCGGCACCACGATCCACATGGCGGTGGTGTGCAGTCGGATGACCAGTGGGTAGTCGAGGTTCACGCGCCGGACCATCTCGTCGCTGCCCAGGCGCAGCTCCTGGTAGCTGTGGATCCTCTCCTCGATGAGCACGTCCCCCAGCACCGCCCGGTAAGGGGAGGCCGCCCCAACCACCTCGCGCGAGGCATAGACGCCGTCCACGTGCACCGTGAGGGAGCTGGAGGCGCGGGTATAGTGGGGCAGGCGCTCCTCGCGCACGCGCACCACCTTACGCTGGCGATCGAGATAGGTGACGCGATAGTCGTCCCCCCCGTGCTGGTAGATGGCGCCGGGGTGCGTCTCGCGGTAGACGTTGGGGGGCTCGATGGAGCCCACCTCCTGCCCCTTGTCGTCCACGATGCGGTAGGTCTCGTGGCTGGCGGCGCGCAGCGACACGTTGAGGTGGATCTCGCGGCGGCTCTGAGGGTAGGTGAGCGCCCCGTTGTCCTTCCCGTCCTCTCCGTCCTCCCCGCACGATACCAGCAGTTCGCTCTGCACCAACGTATCCACCAGCCCATGCTCCTCGGGCGACATGCGCGCCAACTCGTCCGCCGCCAGGGGCAGCTCCCGCGCGCTGCAGAGCAGATGCTTGAGGCGAATGTGCTGGTTCTGCAGGTCGACCACGGCGCGCTCGTGGGGCTGGGCAAAGAACTCGCGCGGGTGGCTGAGATAGTACTGGTCCAGCGGGTTCTGCGAGGCCACCATCACCACGAGTGAGTCGCGGCCGCGACGCCCCGCCCGGCCGGCCTGTTGCCAGGTGGACATGATGGTGCCCGGATAGCCCGAGATGATGGCGGCGTCGAGCCCGCCGATGTCGATCCCCATCTCCAGGGCGTTAGTGGTGATGATGCCACGGATGTCGCCGGCGCGCAGCCGCCCCTCGATCTCCTCGCGCTCCTCGGCCATGTAGCCGGCGCGGTAGGAGCTGATCTGCTCCAGCAGGGGCGCGTCCCCCGCGCCGGACGAGAGGGCGCGGCTCACCCGCAGCATGCGCTCCGTGAGACTGCGCGCACGCGCAAAGACGATGGTGTTATAGTTGGCGCGCACGCAGTGCAACAGCAGGTCTACCGACTCTTCGACGTACGGCCGGCGCAGGTTCGCCTCGCCGTCCCCCAACAGGGGAGGGTTCCAGAGGACAAAGTAACGCCGCCCGCGGCCGGCGCCGTCCTGATCGACCACGGCGAACGGGCGTCCCGTCAGGTTCTCCGCCAGCTCCTTGGGGTTGGCAATGGTGGCCGAGCAGCAGATGAACTGGGGGTTCGCGCCATAGTGCGCCGCCATGCGTAGCACGCGGCGGAGGAGGTGCGCCATGTTGGCCCCAAAGACGCCGCGGTAGGTGTGCACCTCGTCGATGACGACGTAGCGCAGGTTGCGCCACAGGTCCTCCCAGTTCTGGTGCCAGAGGAGAAAGCTTAGGTGCAGCATCTCGGGGTTGGTGAGCCAGATGTTCGGGTTGCGGGCGCGGGCCGCCTTGCGCCGGGTGCCGCTGAGGGCCCCCGTGTAGCGTGCCACCCCCACCGCCTCTTGCCCCAGCGCTACGTTGAGCCGAAAGAGGCTCTTGAGCTGATCGTTCACCAAGGCGTTGATGGGATAGAGGTAGATGGCGCGCGCGTCGCGATCGGCGAGGATGCGCTCGAGGACGGGAAGGTTGTAGCACAGCGTCTTGCCGCTGGAGGTGGCCGTCACCACGACGACGTTGCGCCCCCGGCGCACGTGCTCGATCGCCTCCACCTGGTGCGTATAGAGCCGTCCGATCCCCATCCCCTCCAATGCATCCCGGAGCAGGTCCGGGAGGGGAGGGTCGGGGATAGCGTAGGAGGGCTCGCGCGCCTCCAGCGTCTCGACGTGAACGATCTGCTGGCCGGCGGCGACTCCCATCTCGCTCGAGAGGTGGTCGATGAGCATGTCGGGCGGGAGGTACGCCGGTGATCGTCCGGCGCGCATGGCGTCGTCGGAATCGCCGTTCGGGGGAATGTGCTGCCTATCTGTGGATGACATATCTCAACCGTATGCGGGCCCGGCACGCCGGGCCCGCCTAACACGCTACGCTACATCTGCTGCCGAAAGTACTCCACCGTCATGGCCAACCCCTCCTCGAGGCAGACCTCGGGCTTCCACCCGAGGGAGGCCTTGGCCCGTGCGGCGTTGAGGTACGTCCTGAACACCTCTCCCTGCTTCGCCGGGCCGTGGACCTCGGCGCAGTCGCAGCCGGTGATGGTCAGGAGGTGCTGGAAGATGGTGTTGATGGAGGTGCCCACCCCCGAGCCCAGGTTCAGGATCTCGCCGCCGGCCGCCGTGAGTGCCAGGACGTTCGCCCGCGCGATGTCCGCCACATAGACGAAATCGCGCTCCTGTTGCCCCGAACCATAGATCATCGGCGTCTCCCCCCTGAGCATCTGGTTGGCAAAGATCGCCACCACGCCCGCCTCGCCGTAGGGGTCCTGACGTGGGCCGTATACGTTCGGGAAGCGCAGCGCCGTATAGTCCACCTCAAAGTGGGTGCGGTAGATGGTCAGATAGTGCTCGACATGGTGCTTGCTGGCGCCGTAGGGATCGAGGGGGTTGATGGGATGCTCCTCGTCCACGGGCAAATACTCCGGCTCGCCGTAGACGGCCCCACCGGTGGAGGCATAGACGACCTTGCGGCAATGGTACTTGCGCGCCATCTCTAACAGGACCAACGAGCCGATGATGTTCGCCTGGGCATAGAGCAGCGGTTTCACCATCGATTCGCGCACGTTGGCCCGCGCCGCGAGGTGGCAAATCGCCTCGGGCCGCTCCTCGGCAAACACCCGCTCCATCGCCCCCTCATCGCAGAGGTTGATCTCGTAAAAGCGGGCGGCATCGGGGAGGTTCGCGCGTTGCCCCGTGGACAGGTCGTCGATGATGAGCACGTCGTGACCCGCCGCCAGGCAAGCGTCGGCCACATGCGATCCAATGAACCCCGCTCCACCGGTAACAAGGACCTTCATTGCAGTTCACCTCGCAAGTGTGTGGTGCAAACCGGCCGCCCGCGTCGGCTCAGAGCCCTCGCGAGCGGATGATGGAAATGAGGAGCCACGCGCCCAGCAGCCCGGCGATGACAAAGCCGAACTGCGCTACGGGCAGGTTGATGTCAACGAACGGCAGCCGGAATGTGGCGGCGCGCTCGCCGGCCGCCAGGATCAACGCCGAACCCACGATGATGGACGCCACCACCACGCTGAACGCCAGTCGGTTGCTCACCGCGTCCAGCCTGCGCAGCGCCTGCCCGAGCGATCGCACATCGATCCCCAGCGTCAGCTCCCCGCGGCCCAACTGCTCCGAGAGGAGCTCGACGCGCCGCGGCATCACCCGCAGCAGTGCCTCCACGTCGCGCGCCGAGCGCACCGCCTCGCCCAGCAGGCGCCTCGGCGCGTAGCGCTCGCGCACCAGCGGCACGATGAACGGCTCCAGGTATTCGGCCATGACGATGGAGGGGTCCAGGCTGCGGGCCACCCCCTCGAGCACCACCACCGTGCGCGCCAGCAGCGCCAGGTCGGCGGGCAGGCGCAGCCGATTCCGGAACGCTACCCCCATCACGTCGCCGAGCAAGTCGGCGATGGGCACGCTCTCCAGTGAGACGTCATAGTAGCGCGACACGAGGCGTTGCACGTCACGCCGCAGCGCGTCCTGGTCGCCGGTATGATGCGTCGCGCCGAGCCGCCTGATGACGTACACCATGTCGTCAACGCTCTGCTCGACGAGGGCATACAGCAGATCACCCAGCGCCTCACGCATGGGACGCGTCAGGTGCCCGACGATGCCGAAATCCACCAGCCCGAGCTTGTGGCCGGTCACCAGGATGTTCGCCGGATGTGGATCGGCGTGAAAGATACCGTGAACGAACACCTGGTTCAAGTAGGTCCGCGTCAGCGTCGCCGCCACGCTGCGCAGGTCGTACCCCTCCGCGGTCAGACGCGCGGGTTCCGAGAGCTTGGTCCCCTTGATCTCGGAGAGGGTGATGATGCGCCGGGTGCTGTGCTCCCAGTAGACCGTGGGGATGCACACCTCGTCCTCGCCGAGCCGCTCGCGCAGCCGGTCGGCGTTGCGCCCCTCGATGGTATAGTCCAGCTCGTCGCGCAACGCGTGGGCGAACTCCCCGACAATGTCCACGAGTTGGTAGTGGCGCAGCGTCTCGGAGCGCCCCTGGAGGAACCGCGCCTGCGTCATGAGCAACTGCAGGTCCGCCTCGATGGTGCGCTCCACGTTGGGCCGCCGCACCTTGACGACCACCTCGGCGCCGTCATGGAGTGTGGCGCGGTGTACCTGCCCGATGGACGCCGAGGCGATGGGCTGCTCGTCAAAGGTGGCGAACGCCGCGCCCAAGGGCCGATGCAGTTCGTGCTCGATGGTGGCGATGATCTGGTCCACCGGCACGGGCGGCGCGGCATCGAGCAGCTTGCTCAGCTCGATGATGTACGGCGGGGGGAGAATGTCGGGACGCGTGCTGAGGATCTGCCCCAGCTTGATGTAGGTCGGGCCGAGGTCCTCGAGCGTCCGGCGCACCCGCTCGGGAATGGACAGGACCGCTCGGGTGTGGTCCTCCTCGAGGGTGCGCTTGCGTCCGCGGGGGAGAAAGCGCAGGAGGCCCAGGTTCTCCGCCAGGAACCCCAGCCCGTTGCGGATGAGCACCTCGGCGATATGCCTGGCCCGGCCGATCTCGACCACCGGACCGCGCCATGGGAACCGTGATAACACGCCCTTGCCTTTCGTCCCCCGCGCGCCACCCGCCTGTGCCACGCGGTTGGGGGCGATTATACCATGAAGGGTAGGGCGCGGCGAACGATGGGGTTGACACCCTTCCCCCCGCTGCGCATAATAGCCGCGTCCTCCGGCAAGCATCCCGTCCCTCGTCCAAGGAGAGTGCGCGTGGCCGACCTCACGCTGCGAGGCCAGTGCGAGGATGCGATGCGCCTGGCGCGGTCAGGCAACCCGCTGGCGTCCATCGGCGCCTGCAGGCGCATCCTCACCACCTTCCCCAAGCACGTCGGCGCCTATGGCATCCTGGCGCATATCATGCTGCAGCTCGGCGAGCACGATCAGGCGCTGCCGCTGTACCAGCGCGTGCTGAGCGCCGACCCCGAGCACGCCCCGGCCTATGTGGGGGTCGCCGCCATCCACGAGGAGCGCGGGCTGCTGGACGAGGCGATCTGGTACCTGGAGAGGGCGCTCGAGTTGGCCCCCGGCGACCAGGATGCCCGCCTAAAGCTCGGCGTGCTGCAGGGCGAGCGCGGCGTCGACGCGGCCGAGGCCGCCCTGCCGACGCGGGCGTGGCTGGCGCGAGCATGGATGCGGGGGCAGCTCCATGCCAAGGCCGCCGAAGAGCTGGCCGAACTGGTCGTAGAGGATCCCCAGCGCTACGACCTGCGGGCGGCCCTGGTGGAGGCGCTGTGGCGCAGTCGCCAGTATGGCCGCGCCGCCGCCGAGGCGCAGACGCTGCTGGCCGAGTTGCCCCATTGCCTGAAGGCCAATCTCGTGTTGGGCCAGGTGTGGCTGGGCACCGACCGAGACGAGGAGGCGCGGACCCTGCTGCGGCGCGCGCAGGCGTTGGACCCCGACAACATCACCGCCCAGTCCCTGTTCGGCCACCGCTCCCCCCTGCCGCCGCGGGTGGCCCGGCTGCCGCTCCAGGGCAGCGATGCGCCCCCTCTGGACCTGCCCTACCGCCTCGACGACGACGATAGTGACGCTGTCAGCCTGCAGGGTCACGGCCTGGAGGGCTATGGCCCACGGGATCGCGTCATCGAGGGGCACGCCAGCGCTGTGGCAGCGACCACCATGGACACCAGCCCCGAGGCGCTGTGGGAGGAGCTGCGGGCGGCGCTCTCGTGGCGGGGTACGGTGACCTCGGCCCCGACGGCGCAGGCGTCCCCCGAGCGGGAAGAGGCCGCCACGGCGAGTCACGCACAGGCCGGCGATCCGGCTGAGCCCTCGGAATTCGAGGAGGACGGTGGGACGCCGGCGGACGAGGCACCGCCCGACGGCCTATCACTGATCGACGTCCGCCGACGCTACGTGGAGGAGCATCCCGACGACTATCCGGCGCGACTGGACCTGGCGCGCCGCTACCGCGACGTGGGGAACCTGGCGGCCGCCCTGGAGCAGTATGGTCGCCTGGTGATGGAGGATTACGGCACGCTGCGTGCCGTGGCAGACGACCTCGACAAGTTGAACCGCATCTATCTCCGCACGCCGGCCATCGAGACCCTTCTGGCCCGCGCGCGGCTGCGTGAGAGTCTCAAACCGCCACAGCGTCCGTCCTAGGTGGGGCCATCGCCCTGCCGCTGGCGGACGTTGATTCTGATGGGAGGAGTATCGGAACGATGGAACGTACGTTGGTCATTGCCAAGCCCGACGCCGTGCAGCGGGGGCTGGTCGGCGAGATCGTGTCGCGCCTCGAGCGGCGCGGGCTCAAGCTCGTCGCCATGAAGCTGATGCAGATCGATGAGGCCCTGGCGCGCCGGCACTATGGCGTGCACGAGGGCAAGCCCTTCTTCGAGTCGCTCGTCGCGTTCATCACCTCGGCGCCCGTGGTCGTCATGGTCGTCGAGGGGCCGCGCGCCATCGAGATGGTGCGCGCCATGATGGGTGCCACCGATCCCCTCAAGGCGGCGCCCGGCACTATCCGGGCCGACCTGGCGATGGACGTGCAGCACAACCTGGTGCACGGCTCCGACGGCCCCGAGACGGCCGCCCACGAGGTGGCCCTCTTTTTCCGGGAGGACGAGATCGTCTCCTGGACGCACGACCAGGACCGCTGGGTGCTCCAATAGCCGGCGCCCCGAGTAGTAAAAGAGCCGCCCCATGGGGCGGCTCCTTGCATCTCGGATTCCGGTGCGACCCGCGCTCAGGCCATGCGGATGACCGTGCGGCCGTTGCTCCAAAACTCCTCGAGCTGATAGCGCTTGCGCTGGGCCGGCGAAAAGAGGTGCACCACGATGCTGCCATAATCGATCAGCGTCCACCCCGACGACGCCGTGCCCTGGATCGATAGGGGTTGTAGCCCCACCTCCTTGCCCTGCACCACCACGCTCTCCGCCAGCGCGTCGAGTTGGCGATCGCTCTCGCCGGTGGCGATGATGAAATAGTCGGCGATCAGGGTAACCTGGGAGAGATCCAACAGGACGATATCCGAGCCCATCTTGGATGCGATGGCGTCCAGGAATAGCCGCGCGGTGTCTAGCAGTTCCAGAGCCCAACCTCCTTGATCGCTGTGTCGTGGCGACGCTCACCAACGACTCCCCACAGGAATTGTACCACAGCGAGGGGCGCGCCGCCAACTGCGAGGGGAGGGTGCGCTATCGGGGCGGCACCTCAAAGGGCGGCAGGAGGGCTACCTCGCCCCCCTCCTCCATCTCGAGGTTGCGGAACCCCCCTTCGGGGAGTGCGGCGTAGGCGATGAGGCCGAGGTGGTAGGTACCCGCCGGCACGTGGCGCGGAAAGGGCACCTCGAAATAGTCCGCCACCGTATCCCCCGGCGTCCAGCGCGAGGTGGGGTACATGCCGAGCACCGGGTGTCGCCGATCCTCGGCCCATACCTGGTGACCTTCTGCGTCGTAAAGGCGCAGCGAAAGGCTATAGTCCGTCGACATCCGCGTGCCGGCCCGCAGGTACAGGGTCACCGCCGCCACGTACCCCTGTCGCCAGCCGCCGTCATCCAGGCTGTACCCCACCAGTTCCAGCCCCTCTCTCCAGCGCACGGCCGATGAGCCGGCGGGAGGGGCGGCGGGGGGTGCCGGCCCGATGCGCACCAGCGGCCCCGCGGCGCTGAGGCGGTGATCCCCCGCGTTGGCGACGTTGCGCGCCAGATAGGTGGGCTCACCGCGCCGCAGCGCCCCCTCCCACCGCACGATGGGGTAGACGATGGTCACGTCGGGCCGCAGTCCCTCGACGTGCTGCAGGTACCAGAACGCCGTGGCCTGCTCCCAATCTGCCGCGATGGTGGCGCCAGGCTCGACGGCGGCCAGACCTTGCTCGGCCAGGCGACGCGCCAGGTAGCCCTGCTTGAGGTCCTGGCGCCACAGATCGAGCGCCCCGCCGTCGGACCGCGCCTCGCGGAACGCGCCGTAGCGCGACGCCACGTCGGGCGCGAGCGGGGCGACCACCACGGCGAACGCGAGGGCGACGAGCGCCCGCGCCGGCCACCCGGCGATGCGCCGCCCGACAGCCTCTTCCACGACCGTGATGCCGAGGGACGCCAGCAATGCGAATACCACGAACGAGGGGAGGTAGAACACGTGCTGGCGGGGCACGTGGTAGGAGGCGCTGAGGGCGGCCAGCAGCAGAAAGGCGCCGAGCAGGCAGGCGCCGTCCAGAGGGCGACGGCGCGCCAGCGCCGCGCCGCCCACGACTCCCGCCACGATGCCCGGCACGCCGAACGCGCCCACCAGCCAGCGGCCGTACGTGGTCAGGTTCGCTGCCATCCCCTCGGCGGGGCGTACCTCGCCCAGATAGTTGCGGTCGAGCAGGTAGTTGATCCAATCCACGACGCTCTGAGGGTGCCAGGCGCCGGGGGGCAGGTCGCGCGCGACGCCGATGGGGAGCCAGAGGTAGAGGAGCAGCGGCGCCGCGATCCCCAACGCCAGGCGCGCCGCCTGCCGCGGCCGGCGCAGCAGGCCGGGCTCGCCAAGGAGCCACAGAGCCAGTAACGGCGGGCCCATCAGGGCGAGGGAGCGGTGCTGCGCGAGCCCGAGACCGTACAGCGCCGCCGTCGCGATCAGCCATCGCGGGGCGCCGGTGGAGCGCCATCGCGCCGTGGCCCAGAGCAGCGCCGCCAGGAGCGCCGCCGTGAGGGCGTACTTGTCGGCGACGATCGCCTGTCCCCAGTATACGTCCGAAAGCGCCAGCGCCAGCGCCGCCAGCAGCGCCGCACCACGCGTGGCGCCATACCCCCGTGCGGCGCCGTAGAGTAGGACGACGCCCGCCGAGCCCGCCGCTGCCGAGAGGAGGTTCGCGCGCCAAGCGACGGTGCCCCAGGGCAGCAGCCGCGCCCAGAGGTGGCCCAGCAGCGTCTGCAGCGGGTAGCCCGTCGGGTGCGCCAGGCTGAGTATCCAGGGCACAAACTGGAGTTCGCCCGCGTCCCCGCCCAGCACGTCCGGCGCCAGGGTGCGCGCATAGAGCGCCAGAGAGACGCCGGCCACGGCGACAGCGAGGGCCGCGTCGATCTCCGATGCGATAGTCCGTCGCTCGACGGCAAGGGACCGTGTCTGTAATGTGGCCGCCATGCGAATCCCTGTGAGCAAGATGCGTCTTGCAGAGCCCGGCACTCGGAGGCGCGCGTTACGCGCGCAGGCAGAATCGCGCCACGATGTCGTATAGCGTTTCCAGGGCAAAGGGGACATTTTCGAGCCAAATGCGCTCGTTGTTGGCGTGCGCCCCCGCCTCGCTCATCCCCGGCGGCAGCGGCCGTGAGGGGATGAACCCGAACACCGGCAACCCGCGGGGGATGAGATGCTTGGCGTCGGTGGAGCCGGCGCATTGCCACGGGATCACCGCGGCTCCGTCGCACCGGTCCGCCACCACCTCCTCGATGACGCGAAAGACCGGCTCGTCAGAGGGGGATTCCAGCCCCGCGGAGAACTGGTCGCGGAACACCTCCACCTGGACGTCGTTTCCCAGGTGGGACTGCACGAGATCGATGAACCCCTGGCGCGTCTGGCCGGGGAGGATGCGGCCGTCGATGTAGGCCAGCGCGCTGGCGGGGATGACGTTAATGCTCTCGGGATCGCCCGCCATCAAGCCGGTGACGGCAGCGGTGTCGTAGAACAGGGGGCGCATGCGGCGCACCCCCTCGGCATCGAGGCCGGCGGCCACCATCGCCTCGTCGACGCGCCCCTGCTCCAGGATGGCGCTGACGCGCTGCGCCGCGTAGGACGACTGGGCGGAGGCGATGGTGCGCAACGCCTCGCGCATGGTGGGAATGGCGCGCGGCAGCAGGTAACCGTCGCCGAGGCGGCTCAGCGAGCGCGCCAGCTTGAGCGTAGCGATGTCGCGGCGGGGCTGCGAAGCGTGACGGCCCTCGGATCGCGCCGTCACGACGATGCGACACAACCCCTTCTCCGCCGTCTGGCAGGTATAAAAGAGGTGCCCGCCGACGGCGGTGGCTCCGCCGCCCCCCTCGTTGATGGCGCACTCGGCTTCGAGCAGCTCCGGCATGTTGCGCGCCAACCAGCCCATCCCCATGCGCCCACCGTGCTCCTCGTCGGCGGAGGCCACCAGCAGCACGTCGCGCTTCAGTGGGAGCCCGCTGGCGGCCAGCGCCAGCATGAGCACGGAGCAGGCGGCGATCATCTGCTTCATGTCCGTGGCGCCACGGCCCCACAGGTAGCCGTCGTGGATCTCGGCCGCAAAGGGGGGATGCAGCCACTCCTCGGGGTTCGCCGCCACGACGTCCGTATGGCCCATCAGCATGATGGGCCGGGCCTCGCCCGAGCCGCGCAGACGCGCCACGAGGTTGCCGCGCCCCGGCGCCGACTCGACGACGCGCACGTCGATCCCGGCAGGGAGCAGCAGGTCTGCCAGGTAACGCGCGCAGGCCGTCTCGTTGCCCGGCGGGTTGGTGGTGTCGATGCGCACCAGGTCGCGCAAGACGTCGACCACCTGCTGCCGGTAGTGCCCATTCGGGAGTTCCATAGCATTTCCTCCCATTGAGTTGCCGCAGATTAGCACAAAGCGTATACAGGCGACAAGACGAGCGAACGGCGTGTTCTCAGGATTGATGGCAGTTGTGGGTTGTGCGTTGTGAGTTGTGCGTTGCGGGTTATGCGTCGCTAGTTCCTGGTTGCAGGTTTCAGGTGGCAGGTTACAGACACAAGAACGATCACACGCACGAGCCTGTTACCTGGAACCTGCGACCTGTGACCGTCCGCGAACCCACAACCCATAACGCACAACCCGCCGTGTGTCGTCGCTTGACACGCGCCCGCGCCGCGTGCACACTCTCGCTCGGTGGACACCGGATGGGGGTGCACGGCATGGAGATGAGGCGCTACGACGCCAACTGCATCCTGGGGAGCTGGGCCGACGGCGGCCCGACCTACCGCCACGCCGCCGAGCTGCTCGCCGCCATGGATGCGCTCGGCATCGGCCGCGCCCTGGTGCGCCACTCCCTCGGCGCGGGGTACGATCCCGCCTACGCCAACGCCCTGTTGCGCCAAGAGGTCGCCGGCGCCGACCGCCTGACCCCCTGCTGGACGGTCATCCCACCGCAGATGGGTGATTGCGTCGGGGGCGACATCCCGCGCGAGGCGATGGCGGTGGCTCTAGCACACCCCAACGTCTACCTCGACATCTGCGGCTCGACCCTGACCCGCGCCGAACTCGAGGCGATGGTGGCCGAGGTCGGTGCCGAGCGCATCCTCTTTGGCACCGACAACCCCTGGCTGGACCCTCGCTTCCTCATCGGCAAGGTGGCCTACGCGCGGCTGAGCGCCGAACAGCAGCGCCTCATCCTCGGCGAGAACATCGCCCGGCTCATGGGCTGGGACTGAACGATGCGTATCGCCATCAACGGCGCTTTCTGGGGGATGGATACCACCGGCAGCGGCCAGTACCTCATGGCGCTGCTCCCCGAGATGGCGCGCCTGGCCCCCGACGACGCCTTTGACCTGGTGCTGCCCGGCAGGCTCGACGCGCCGGCAGACGCGCTCCCGTGGGGCGTCCACCGGGCGCCCACACCCCTGGATAGGCTCAGTGGTAACCTCGCCAAGGTGTGGTTCGAGCAGGCCGCCTTCCCACGCGCCTGCCGGCGCCTGGGCGCCGACCTGGCCCACGTGCCCTACTTGGCGCCGCCGCTGCGCGCCCCGGCGCCGGTGGTGGTCACAGTGCACGACCTGATCCCCATCGTCCTTCCCGAGTACCGCGGCACGGCGCTGGTGCGCCTGTACATGCGCCTGGCGTCGGCCGGGACGCGCCGCGCCGCGCTGGTGCTCACCGATTCGCACGCCTCGGCGCGCGACATCGAGCGGGTGCTGGGCGTACCGGCGGAGAGGATACGCGTCATTTACCTGGCCGCCCACCCGCGCTACCGTCCCCAGACGCCGGCCGAGTGTCGCCCCGTCATCGAGCGGCTGGCGCTGCCATCGCGCTACATCCTCTACCTGGGCGGCTTTGACCGGCGCAAGAACGTCCCCGCCCTGTTGCGCGCCATGGTGCGCGCGCGGTTTCTGCTGGAGGGCGCGCGGCTCGTGGTGGCCGGGCGGCTGCCCGAGCGCGATACCCCCTTCACACCCGACCCGCGGCGCATCGTGCGCGAACTCGGCATCGAGGACGTCGTCCAGTTCCTGGGCCACGTGGCCGAGGAGGACAAGCCGGCGCTCTATGCCGGGGCGCTGGCGTTCGTCTTTCCCTCGCGCTACGAGGGGTTCGGCCTGCCGCCCCTCGAGGCGATCTCTTGCGGTACCCCCGCTATCGTCGGGCAGGGGAGTTCGCTGGAGGAGGTGGTGGGGCCGGGCGGCATCGCCGTGCCGGGGCACGACATAGAGGCCCTCGCCGAGGCGCTGGTGACGCTGGCCACCGACGGCCGCCGCCGGGCGCAACTCTCTCGCGCGGGGCTGCGCCACGCCGCGCAGTTCTCGTGGGAGCGCGCCGCCCGGGAGACGCTCCAGGCCTACCGTGACGTGGCGGGGCGATGACGGCACGCGGATTGCGCAGATCGGGGCGCCGGTCTATGCACATGCACGCAGTGTAGTGCATGGAGGCGCGCCGTTTGGGCCTCCTGCCTCGCGCGGCTACAATGTCCCCGCCGACGATACCCCCGACGAGAGGACGATGCCCACCGTGATCCCCGCGAGCTGGCGCGCCAACCCACGCATCCCCATCTTGACGCTCATCGTGGGGCTCTACCTGGGGCGCGTGGCCGCCGAGACATCCACCCAGCCCTGGCCCGCCTGGGCGTTGGCCGCTGTGGTGCTGGCCGGCTTGGCCCTCGGGTGGTTGGCCATCCGCCTGGTACTGGCGGTACGGTGGGACCCGCTCCCCCTCGCCCTCCTCGGGGCGTACGTCGGCTGGCCGAGCGCGGCGGGTTCGGCGGCGGCCGGCGTGGCGCTGGCGGCGGCTGTAGCGCTCATCGTCTGGAACGCCGCGGCCCCCTCACCCCCAACCCTCGCCCCAGGGCATTGGGGTTCTCCCCGAGTACAGGGAGAGGGAGTGACAGAGGTCGCCGTCCTGGTGGGCGCCCTGGTCCTCTATGCCGCCACGCTGGCGCCATCGGTGCTGCCCGCCGACGCCGGCGAGTTCCAGCTCGTGGGAGCGGTGCTGGGCATCGCCCATCCCCCCGGCTATCCCCTCTATACCCTGTTGGCCCACGCCTTTACGCTGCTGCCGCTGGGCGACGCCGCCTGGCGCGTGAACGCCTTTGCCGCCGCCTGCGGCGCCCTCACACTGGCGGTGCTGGCGCGGGGCGTGCGCCGCGAGACGGGCTCGATCGCGGCGGCGCTCATTGCCGCCGGCGCGCTGGGCCTCGGCGCCACCTTCTGGGTCCAGTCCACCACGGCCAACATCCGCAGCCTCACGGCCCTCTTTACGGCCCTCTCTCTGGCGCTGCTGCTGCGTTGGGGGCGCACGCGGCGCCGCCGCGACCTCGCCCTCGCCGCGGCGGCCTTTGGGTTCGGCGTGGGCCACCACAGCTCCCTCGGGCTGCTGGCGCTCCCCCTCCTGGCCTACGTCGTGGCGACGGACGCGCGCCTTATCCTGCGGCCGCGGGAGTGGCTGCCGGCCGCCGGCGCCATGGGCGCCACCTTTCTCGTGCTCGCCTACCTGCCGCTGCGCAGCGCCATGGGCGCTCCCTTTGACCCCGATCCGATCCGCACCCTGGACGACTTCTTCGAGCACGCCCTGGCGACGGGTTTCCGCGGCGACATGCTCTATTTCCGGTCGGCGGCGGAGCTGGCCGCTCGCGGGCGCGTCGGCGCGCAGATCCTGCGGCTGCAGTTCGGGCCCGTGCTGCTCGTGGCCGCCGCGGCGTCCGCCGCGCTCGTGGCGGCTCGGCGGTGGCGCGCCCTCCTCCTCCTGGGCGGCGTCTGGCTCGTCAACACGCTGTCGGCCATCACCTACCGCGCCCCACAGACGGTCGAGTACCTCATCCCCTCCTACGTGGCGCTGACCTTCCTCCTGGGGCTGGGCGTCGGCCTCCTGCCCGCTCGAGGACGGCTGCGGGCGCTACGGGCGGGGGTCATCGCTCTGCTGGCGGTGGCGGTGGTCGCCGTCGGGGCGCGCAACCTCCCCAGCATGCGCGCCCTGCGCGCCGACACGTCGACGCGCGACGACGCCGTCGCCCTGTTGGAGGCGGCCCCCGAGGGCGCCCTCATCCTGGCGAACTGGCACCGCGCCACGCCCCTCTGGTACCTGCAGCGTGTCGAGGGGCTGCGGCCCGACGTGGAGGTGACGTACGTCTACCCCGAGGGGGCGACGCCCAATGAGGCCGTCTGGCTGCGCCGCATCGGCGAGGCGCTGGACGAGCACCCCGTGCTGGTGACCAACCGCTTCCACGCTTTCGAGCATGCGGACTATCGCTGGATCCCCTTCCAGGATGCCTGGCTGGTGGCGGATGGCTCGGAGGGTGGGTCGCCGACGGAACTACCCGAGGGGGCGATCCGCCACGAGGTCGCTTTTGGTGACGAGTTGGCGCTCTTGGGGTATCGCCTGGCGGCGGACGCCGTCTCGCCCGGCGACGCGGTGGAGCTGGAGGTGTACTGGCGCGTGGTGCGGGCGCCGACCCGCGACTATACCGCCTTTGCCCAGCTCCTCGGTCCCCAGGGGGTAGTGGGGCAGGGCGATCTCCCGCACCCGACGACGCGCTACCTGCCGGGCGAGGTGCGCGTCGACGCCTATCGCTTTCCCCTGCTGCTGCACACGCCGCCCGGTGAGTACCGCCTCATCGCCGGGTTCTACTACCCCGTCGATGGCGGCTGGACGCGGCTGGTTGCCGACGGGGTCGACCACGCGGCGCTGGCGGGCGTGACGGTGCGCCCCGCCGACGCGCCCCCCGCTACGCTGCACCCCCTGGACCGCGCCCTTGCCGGCGGGCTGCGCCTGGTGGGCGTCGACTATGACGCCGGCGTGCCGGGCCAGGGGCGCGTCTACCTGCACTGGCGGCACGACAGGGCGGCGCCATCGGCTCGCGGGCCCTGGCGACCGTCCGCTGAGGCCGCCACGGCGCGCGCCCTGCGCGGCGAGGAGGTAGTGGCGCAGGCGGCCCTGCCCGCCCTGGCGCCGGGGAGTGCCGCGACGGTGGCCCTCGACCTTCCCTTCGCCGACGGCCAGGCGCTGCGCGTCGAACTGGTGGGCGCCGACGGCGCGCGCGTTCCAGCGCTGGGGGCGTGGCATCTGCCCGCGGACGGCGTGGGACTGCGGTCTCCGCGGGCGGGGGAGCGCTATGTGCCCTTGGGTGGCGAGATGGCCTTCGTCGGGCTGGCCGAGGCGGGCGCGGCGCGCCTGCCGGGCGCGCCGCGTCCGGGGGAGGACGTCTGGCTGCGCCCCCGCTTTCTGGCGCTACGCCCCCTCACGGTGGACGATTCCGTCTCCGTGGGCCTGGCGCGCCCCGACCTGGGGTGGGAGCAAAAGGTGGATGGCACCCCCGCCATGGGCGCCATCCCGACCCTCAAGTGGGTGCGAGGCTGGGTGGTGGAGGACGCCCACGCCCTTCGCCTGGCGCCCGACGCGCCCGTCGGCCTGGCGGAGGTCACCGTGACCGTCTATGACGCCTTTACCCTGGCGCCCCTGCAGGTGCTGGACGAGCGCCTGGTGCGGGATGGCCAGGGGATCCAGTTCCGCGCGGGCGAGATCGAGGTTGTGCCGTAGCGGAGCGCCGCCGTCCCGGCGGCAGGGATGCCTGCGCGGTGCATCGAGGTCCCTCACCGACGTTCGGGACGACGGCGCAAGGCCTCTACGGCACCCGCACGGAACCCGCGCCCCCAAGCGTCATGCGATCGTACAGCACCACCTCTAGGCCGTAGGCCTCCTGCGAGGGAGCATCGGCGGGCAGAGGCACCAGCATGCGATCGGTGATCTCTTCGCCCGGGCGCCAGAGGGACGTGGGGTATCCGCCCAGCAGGGGCGGGAGGTCGCGCGAGGCGATCTGGGCGCCGTCGGCGTCCAGGACGCGCAGCGACAGGTAATAGTTCAGCGGCGCCTGGCGCTCGCAGCGCCACGTGAGCGTCGCCTCCACGAGCCCCTCGCCGGCGGAGCGCGCCTCGGCGCCCACGAGGGCGATGATGGGGGGCTCCTCCGGCGGGCCATAGGAGCCCAGCGCCGGCGCGTCAGCGTCCGCCGGGCGGCCCATCAGGATGTGCACCGGCATGAGGGTCAGGCCGCCCATGCCGGTCCCAGAGGCGGTGCGCGGCGCCACCGGCCCGTCCTCATCGAGCACCGTCAGGCGCAGCGTATACTCCCCGGGGGGTAGGTCCGCCGGTAGGGGCAGGCCGACGCTGGTCCGGGGTGGCTCGATGGGCGTCTCGAGGGTAGACCACACGGGCGCCGGCTCGAACAGGTGCGCCGTGAGGGACACGAGTTCCAGGCGCGCGCGGGCGCCCTCCGCCGCCCCCTCCCACGTCAACGTGACGGGGATCATGTGCCCCGCCCGCGGGACCAGGGCGCCATAGTCATAGCCCACCAGCCCCAGCTCCCCGAACCATACCCCCTCGGGCTCGTGGTGCAGGTAGGGCGCGCGATCCCAATCGGCCACCAGCGGCCCCTCCCAGATCTCCACCGGCTGGCGCTGCGGCGCCACCACGAGCCAGGCGGTCGTCAGCGCCGCGATCCCGGCGACCGCCAGCGCACGCCGACGACTCTTCCGCGACGCGCGGCAGGGGTAAAGCGCCAGGCCGAGGAGCGCCACGAGCCCCGCCGCCGAGGCCCATTCCACCGCCCGCTGAAAGCGCGTGGCGCCGAACGTCAGACGCACCTCGTGCTGGCCCGCGTCGAGCCGCACCCCCACCAGCCCCAGGCCATAGACCGACTCTATGGGTTGCGGGGCGCCATCCACCGTGGCGCGCCACCCGGGGAACGCCGTCAGGTGGAAGGCGAGCAGTGACGGCGCCTCCAGGTCGAGATCCCACGCCTGGTGCGTCGGCCCGCGCGCGATGAGGTCGGCGCGGCGCAGCGCGCCACTCAGCGCCAGGGGCCTGGCGTGCTCGCTGCCCAGTTGGCGCGCCGAGGTGTACGGTCGGGGCACCATCGTCGCCGGCAGGTATTCGTGGCGCACCGTCGTGCCCAGGTTCCCGCTCTGGCTCTCGTAGGCCATGAGCCGATCGACGGTCACGTCCCAGGCGCGCAGCGGCAGGCGATCCACCCGCAACCCGGCCAGCCCCGCCACGGCGAGGGCGATGCTCAGGAGCAGGGCGGCCACCGTCGCGCCGCGGCCTCGGAGCGCCCGCGGCGCGTAGGATGTCAGCAGCGCAAGGCCCAGCGCCTGCACCGACAGCAGCCGCCAGGGGAACTGGGCGTACGGGAGGAGCGGCAGGTGATCCCATACCCAGGTGGAGGAGGGGGTGATGAGCCAGGTGGCGACGCCCGCCGTCAGCACGACCATGGCCGCCATGGCATCGATGCGCCGACGCCGCGCGGCGCTCACGCCCAGGACGACCAGCCCCAGGGCGGCGACGGCTACCTGCGCAAGTCCGGCGCTGAATGGGTCGCGCTCGCCTGTGATGGCATAGTCGTGGATGGCGCGCGGCTGGACCAGGTCCGCGGCACGAAAGTGCCCGGAATAGTGAAAGTAGCCGGTAGTTTGATCCTGGAGCTGCACGAGGGGCTGGTCGCGCAGCGCCGGCGCCCAGAACCAGGCGGAGATGAGCAGGCCCAGCAGCAGGGCGCCGCCCCCGGCCAGGAGCAGCCGTACGGCCCCGCCCGGTTCCCCGAGGGCTGCTGCGGAGGAGGCCTCCTCCCCGACCCTCCCCCGGAGTACCGGGAGAGGGAGTAGGCGCTTTGGCGACGCCCCCGCCGTCGTCCCGAGCGTAGGGCGACATGCCATGGCGCGGGACCTTGTCTCAGGTGAAGCGGGCACCCCTGCCGCCGGGACGGCGGCGCTCCGGCTCGACGCGCCATCCTCCTCTGTCGTCCCGAGCGTATGCGAGGGACCTTGACTCACGTGACCCGACCACCCCTGCCGCCGGGACGGCGGCGCTTCGCGGCGACGCTGCAGGGCGGCGGCGAGCAGCCAGGCGCCCACCAACGGGCTGAACAGCAGCGCCGAGATGTTGTGGCACAGCGCCAGGGCGCCATAGCTCGCCGCCAACGCGGCGATCCGCCCCGGCGTGACGCCGCGCCCGAGCCGCATTAGAGCCCAGAGGATGGCGGGAAAGAGCGCCATCGCCCAGAACTCGGAGAGGGAGTCGCCCCGCACGTACACGTTCACCAGGTGAAAGGGCGCAAAGGTGTACGCCGCCGAGGCGAGCAGGGCGCCGGCAGGGGGGGCGTCCAGTTCGCGGGCCAGGCGGTAGGCGGCCAGCGCCGCCAGCAGAAAGCCGAGCCCCTGGGTGAGCTTGATGCCCCACAGCACGCCGGCGCCGGCCATATCCAGGAGGGACGCCAGGTAGTAGGGGAGCGCGGCATAGAAGTGAAAGAAGGGGTAGCCCAGCCCGTGGGCGGCGTCGGGCATCCAGCGCGCCGGGAAATGCCCCGCCCGCAGGACCGTCGACAGCTGCTGCACGCGCTGCACGAGAAAGGGCGAGTCCCCGCCGGCGCGCGTGGCCACGATCCCCGGGCCCACCAGCGTCGGCAGCGCGGCGGCCAGCGCCAGCCCCAGGGCCAGGAGCAGGTAGGGGTCGCGCCGCGCCCGGCGGGCCAACGCCGTCGCAGAGGCGCCGGGCCCCGCCCTGCGGCCAACGACGGCCCGCGCTATGCCCGGTGTCATGGTATGCCTAGTCCCTCGAGCGCAACACGCGCATCAACGCCACGATGCCGATGGCGGCCAACGCCACGAGGACGCCGGCATAGCCGCTCGGCCCTGAGCGCCCCGCGGGGGCGGGCGTAGGCGACGGTCGCACCGCGTCGGTCGGCCGCGGCGCGTCGGTTGGGGCGGCCTCCTGCGCCGCCGGCGGTGCGTCCGTTGGCTCAGGGGGCGCGTCGGTCGGCGCCGGAGTCGCCGTGGGCGCCCAGCGCAGGCCAAAGGAGACCTCCACCGTCTCGCCTGCGCCCACCGTTACCGCCACCGGGTCCGGCGAGGTCACCTCCCAGCCCGGCAGGGACCACGTCTCGACGGAATAGTCCCCCGGCGCCACGTTCAGGGTGGTGGGTTCGCCCGTCTCGCCCGTGACGAACGCTTCGATGGGTGTCCCCGTCGCATCGCGGATCTGGTACCCCGCCCGCCCCACGAGCGACTCGCCGTCGTCGCGCACGCCGTTGCCGTTGGCGTCCTCATAGGACAGGAAGCGGATCGCCCCCGTCTCGGGGGTAGGCGTCGCCTCGGGCGTGGGCGATGGCTCGGGGGTGGGGGTGTCGGCCGGCGTAGGGGTGTTGGCCGGGATCGGCGTGATGGTGGGCGTATCCGTTGGGCGCGGCGTGTCCGTCGGCCGCGGCGTCGGCGCCACGTACGTCAGGCAAGCGTCATCGACATAGGCGTCGTTGTGCTTGGTACGGAACTCGGCATAGCCGCGAACGTACACCGTCACGGCGCCCGCCTGGGCCTGGGTGGTGACCGAGATCTGCGCCCACTCGTTCAGCACACGGCTCGGCTCCGACCAGACGATGTTGGGCGAGGTCCAGTCCGTCCCGCCCGTGGGGTCGATGCCCACGTAGAGGGCGTACCAGCCCCCTTTGGTGGCATCGGGGTTGCTGTCGTCCGAACTCCACGCCTGCCCGTAGGCGCTAAAGGTGACGACGCTCCCCGCGGGCACGCCCACCTGCTGGTAGATCCCCGCGTTGTGCGTGCCAAAGGTGTTGAACCATTTCTGCGAAAAGTTGCCGCTGTGCACGCGGCGCGTGCCAAAGCGCGAGGCGTCCTCGGGCTTGTACTCGGGGCGCAGGTTGCGGCCGTCCTCCTGGAAGGGGCCGGTCTGCCAGAAGGGATGCCAGCCGTTGGCCACCGAGACCTCTCCCGCGCCGCGCTCCGAGTAGCCGTCCTCAAAGGTAGCGTTCAGCAGGGGCGTATCGGGGCATTGCGCCGCCGCCGGCAGCGGCGCGAGCGCCTGCGCGACGAGGAGCATGACGGTGATGATGGCCGGCATCAAGTGGTGGTGGGTGCGACGTCGACAAGCCATCCGGTCCTCTCCTTTGTTGTGCCTGGTCCTACCTACTGCAAGGCGATGGAGGTGGCTCCCGTGGACGCACCCTCCTGGGTAACGATCTCGAGCCTCTCCATGGTATCCAGCCGGTACAGCCCGGCAAATACGCGACACGCCGAGCGGTCATAGGGCGCCGCGAGGGGGATGATGTGGCGGTCCTCGATGACATCGCCCAGGCGCCAACGATCCGTGGTGTAGCGGCCGGTCGCCGGCAGGCCGTCGTGCTGGCCGACGACCGTCTCGCCGCACAGGGCGTGGGTGAACACGGTATAGCTCTCGGCCGTGGGCGCCTCCGCCTGCCAGTACAGGTCCACCACGAGCCTCTCGGGGTGCGTGGTGTCCAGGCGGTAGCCCGTCAGCGCGATCCCCTCCTCCCAGGCGATGTGCACGTTAAAGGGCGCGGTGCTCTTGGGGGCGGTCTGCCAGGACACGTACAGCAGGCGACTCTCCGTCTCCAGGTCGCCCCGCTCGCTGGCGCCCTCGCGCACACGGACGACGCGTTCGGGCGGCAGCAGCGCCAGCACATCGCCCGCGTCCTCATAGGGCCACAGCGCCACCATCACCTGATCCGTCGGCCCCGGCGCCTGCACATCGGGCAGGACGCGCAGCGCCTCCGAGGCCGGACAGAGGTAGCGCACAGAGGGCCAGTTGTCCCACAGCCGCGGCGCCAGGTAGGCTCGCCGTCCCTCCTGGGGCTCCCGCGAGCGCGCCGCCAGTCCCGCGCCGTCCCAGCCCGCACCCAGGAAACGGTTGATCTCGGCGGCGAGTTCCGTCGCGCCCGCCTCGAACTGATAGGAGGCCGCCTCGCCGCGCACGTGCCGGCTATAGGCGACCAGGTCCGCCGCGGCGCCCCCGCCCACCAGGGCAGCCACCGCCAGCGTCGCCAGGACGGCATGTCCCCGTCCCGCGATAGCGCGCCACAACGCCGCCAACCCCAGCGCGGGAAAGACCAAGAGCACCGGCAGCACCCCCGAGGCGCGCAGCATGTGGGGCGCGTCCTCCGCAAGGATGGTGGGCAGCAGCATGACGCCCAACCAGATGAGCGCCGCACCATAGGCGGGGGCGCGGCGCGCCCGCCACAACGCAATGCCCAGCCCCGCGACAAAGGCGACGGCCGCGGGGGGCGCAAAGACGGGGCGCAGCGGCACGTTGTGGCGCGGGATGAAATCGCCGCGCGCCACGAACCCCAGGGCCGTACGCCAGGTGTGGCGGGCGAGGGTGCCCCACGGGTCGCCGCCGCTGATGGCCGGGTTCAGGATGCTCACCTGGCCGGCGCGTTGCAGGAGGTCGCCGTCCTGTACCATGAGGTACGCCACCAGGGGCGCGGCCACCAGCGCGGCAAAGAGGGCCACCACGCCCCATCCCGCCGGCCAAAGGGCCTGGCGGTGCCAGGCCAGGGCATAGACGGCGATGAGCGCCACGGCCACCGGCGCCATGCGCGCCGCCAGGTAGGTGTAGGCCGTCAGCCCCAGGAGGGCGCCCGCCCACACGAGGTGTGCCGGCCGGCGGCGCGTGAGGCCGATCCACAGCAATGCGAGCGCGGCGGCCGTCAGGGGCGGTAGCAGCACGGCGCGAAAGGCGATGCGGCTCAGGTTCACCGTCCAGATGGTGGTGGCGCACAGAAGCGCGGCCAACACCGCGGTGCGGCGGTCGAACCAGACGCGGGCCATGGCGAACGTCGCCGGCACCGTAAGAGTCCCCGCCACGGCGGAGACCAGCCGCAGCGCGCCGGGCGTGCGCCCCAACAGCCCGATGGCGGCCGCCGCCAGGTAGATAAAGAGCGGCTCGCGGCCGTTGTTCGCCTCGAAAAAGAGGGGAAATCGCCCACCGAGCACCCCCAGGGCGTCGAGCCCGTTGAATGCCTCGTCGCGATAGAGGCCGGGGGGCAGATGGCCGATAGCGACCAGGCGCAGCGCGGCCGCCAGGGCGGCCCGCTTGTCGGCCGAGGCGGCGTCCTTGGTGAAGGCTCGGACCAGGCCGCTCCAGGCCTGGCACCCGACGGCCCGGGCGGACGCCGGGTCGGCCCGCAGCCGCGAAGCCAGTTCATCGGCCAGCCGGTCGCGCGAGGTCTGCCCGTCCTGGCCAAGCCTGGCCAGACGATAGGCCACCGTCCCGAGGCCCGCCACGTCGAGCGACCGCCACGCGGTGCCCGCCTCCACCCAGTTCTTCGTCAACGCCGGCACGGTGACGTCGCCCAGACGGTCCAACGTCGTGGCCAGCAACTTGTATTCCTCGCACGTCAGTGCGCCCAGGGCTTCCACGTTGCCGGCGAAGGCCGTCCGCAGCCCTTCGGCCCAGACCGCCTTGGCCTCGGCCGACAGGTCGGCCGCCAACTCTCGGGAGATCCCGTCCCACTGGTTCAGCGTCAGGTCCTTCGCCGAGGCCTGATTCTCCTGCATCCGCGCCGCCAGCCACCCCAGCAACTGTTGCCGCGCGGCCTGCCCCGCCTCGCCCGTCAGGGCCAGGGAGTGGGCCAGTTGGGCCAGTTCCTGCCCCTGGCAGGCCTTCCAGCCGTCGCCGGCCCCCACCCACGAGGCATACACCGCGTCGGCGTTGTCCTGCTTCAAGGCGCGCAGCACCCCGACCAGGACGCCGACG
>ENA-UOUL01000918-UOUL01000918.1-bioreactor-metagenome-genome-assembly--contig:-NODE-918-length-46334-cov-21.671098_pt1 | contig 46334 bp, 36 predicted proteins | sample MGYA00249838_ERZ747220 | MGnify/ENA primary metagenome ERZ747220 (study PRJEB28778, sample SAMN05720191) | bioreactor metagenome | isolation source: Anaerobic biogas reactor | place: USA:Washington... | reverse complement strand
GCGGACGTAACTGGTAGTTGAGACCGAAGTCAGTCTTCGAGAGGACGCCGGCCTTCGGGCAGGCGTCCTCTCTTCTTTTTGGGCCTTGTCAAGTTAGGGACCCAGCACTAAAATAGTCGCACCTAACTTAGACGACGGGGCGGGCAGAGCATATGGGCGGTGACAGGAGAGAGGGCAAGATCGACGGCTTGGTCGCCGGTGCGGTCGACGGCGAGGTGCTGAGCGAGAGCCTGGAGGACTACCTCGAGGCGATCCTTCTGCTGGAGCGGGAGTCTCGGGTCGCCCGGGTCAGTGAGATCGCGGACCAGCTGAACGTATCCAGGCCGTCGGTGACGGGTGCGCTCAAGAACCTGGCCGCCCGGGGCTTGGTGACGCATGAGCCCTATGGACACGTGACGCTGACGGACGAGGGCAACGACATCGCCATAGAGGTGGAACGCCGCCATGTGGCCATCCGGGATTTCCTTGTCGGCGTTCTGGGTGTGCCGGAAGAGAAGGCCGACATCGCGGCTTGCCGGCTCGAGCACGTGCTGGAGCCGGATGTGCTCGCCCATTTCGTGGCGTACGCCGAGGAGCATAGGGCCGCTCTGCGACCCGGTGGTCCAGAACCAGAGCCGGGCGCGGAGGTGACACGATGACCTCTCTGGCCCAGTTGCCTCCTCACTCACGCTGCGTCGTCGCGTCGCTGCCGCGTGCCAGAGGTATCGCCGATCGTCTGATCGCCTTGGGGCTGACTCCCGGCTCCGAGGTATGTGTGCTCCAGAACTGGGGTCGGGGCCCGATAATCGTCGAGGTTCATGGAGCGAGAGTGGCTCTGGGGCGCGGCCAGGCCGCCAGGGTGACGGTAGAACCGGAGCCGCAGCCGGCGGAGGGGTGATGGATCGCTCGGCGGAGCGAACCCCCGAGGTGGTCCTGGCCCTCGCGGGTCAGCCCAATGTGGGCAAGAGCACTGTCTTCAACGCCCTGACGGGCCTCGACCAGCATGTCGGCAACTGGCCGGGCAAGACCGTGGAGAAGATGACCGGACACTTCGAGCATCGCGGCCTCCGCTGCGAACTCGTGGATCTTCCCTGCACCTACAGCCTCACCTCGGGCTCGGAGGAGGAGCGCATCGCGCGCGACTACCTGATCGAGGAGCCGCCTGATGTGGTGATAGTCCTCGTCAACGCCGCCACGCTCGAGCGCAATCTGTACCTGGTGGCGGAGCTCCTCATGCTGCCGGTCCCGCTCGTCGTCGGTCTCAACATGGTCGACGTGGCCGAGGCTCACGGGACGCGCGTGGAGACCCACGTATTGGAAGCGGCGCTGGGCGTCCCGGTGGTCGAACTCATCGCTCGGAGGGGGAGGGGTCTGCGCGAACTGGTGGAGGCGGCGGTGGATCTCGCCCAGCACCCCGAGACGTTCAGCCCTAACCGGCCGGTCGTCAGGGATAACCACCGGCCGCTATTGACCGAGCTAGAGGCGCTCCTCGAAGGCCGTTCGCCAGAGGGCTACCCCCCTGACTGGGCCGCCCTCAAACTGCTGGAGGGCGACGGGGATGTGGCCCAAGAAGTGAAGAAGTCGGCGCCCGACGCTTGGGATGACGTGCACGAGGTCCTGGTAGCCCATGATGACGCGTATCTGGATATCGCGGGCGGCCGGTACGACTGGATCGCGAGGATGGTGCGCGCGGCCGTTGTACGGCCGCGCCGCGGCGTCACAGTGATAACGGACCGCATCGACAAGGTGGCCGCGCACCCCTTCTGGGGTCTTGTGACACTCCTGGCCGCGCTCGCCGCCATGTTCGGGCTGACCTACGCCATCGGCGGCCCGGCGGCGGATGCCCTTAGCGGGGTGGTGTCCGGCTCGTTCTCGGAGTTCCTGCGAGACCTTCTCGCTGGCGCGCCCGGCTGGCTGTCCGGGGTGATCGTAGACGGTGTGGTGGCCGGTGTCGGTACGGTCCTCTCCGTGGTGCCCATCCTCATTGTGTTCTTCGCCGCGCTTGGGCTGCTCGAGGACGTGGGCTACATCACCCGCACGGCGTACGTAATGGACCGCTATATGCACTGGCTGGGCCTGCACGGCAAGTCATGCATGCCGCTGCTCATCGGTTTCGGGTGCAACGTCCCGGGTGTCATGGGCACCCGCATCATCGAGGAGCGCAAGACCCGTATCCTCACGATGCTGCTGACACCCTTCGTACCCTGCACGGGACGGCTGGCCGTGCTGGTCTTCCTGGCGCCCGCATTCTTCGGGGCAATGGCTCCCTGGGCCCTCCTGGCTCTGGTGGGAGGCAATATCGCGGTCATGGGTCTGGTGGGTTTCGGGGCGAACAAGCTAATCTTCAAGGGGGGTCGCAGCGCTTTCATCATGGAGATGCCGCTCTACCACGCTCCTAACCTGAAGACCATAGGTCTCTATGTGTGGCGCAACACGTGGGCCTTCATCAAGAAGGCAGGCACGCTGATCGTGATCATCTCGGCTATCGTGTGGGCTCTCTCCACCTATCCCGGCTCCGACCCTGGTGAGAGCGTCCTCGGGATCCTGGGGCGCGCTCTGGAACCCGCCGGAGCGCTTATGGGCCTGGGGGACTGGCGGCTGATCGTCGCCCTTCTCTCCAGCTTCGTGGCCAAGGAGAACAGCGTGGCGACCCTGGGCATCCTTTTTGGAGCCGGATCGGCAGGGCACGCCGGCGCCGCCGCAGCCGGCTTGGCCACGAAGGTCGCCGCGGCCATGACCCCTGCGGGAGCGGCCGCATTCCTCGTCGTTCAGATGACGTTCCTTCCATGCGTGGCCACGTTGGCGGCCATCCGGCAGGAGTCCCGGTCTTGGCGGTGGACGGGCGCGAGCGTGGGGCTCACGTTGGTGGTGGCGTTCGTGCTGGGAGTGATCGTCTACCAGGTGGGATCGCTTCTGCAGTAGCGGCGCGTTGGGTGCCTCGAAGGCGGCGACGCCCCCCGGGTGGGTGGGGTGCTCCGGTGGAGCGGGGTGCTCCCGTGGAGCGGGGTGCTCCCGTGGAGCGGGGTGCTCCCGTGGGACCCGGCCGGATTTTGTATACTCTTGTCTTCGGTGGTTGTTCCTGGTGATCAAGGCCGCAACGGGCCAGGAGGCTTTCATGCAGATCTATGTCGACGGCGCTTTCTACAGCGAAGAGGACGCGAAAGTCAGCGTCTTCGATCATGGTCTTCTCTACGGGGACGGGGTATTCGAGGGCATCCGTGTCTACGGAGGACGGGTGTTCGAGCTCGACCCGCACATCGACCGGCTGTACGCGTCGGCGCAGACCATCGCACTCGAGATACCCATCTCGCGCTCTGATCTGATCGAGGCCATGATGGAAACCATCAGACGCAACGAGGGCGCCGAATACGTGCGTCTGGTCGTCACGCGGGGCGTGGGCGATCTCGGGCTCAATCCCAAGAAGTGCCCCAAGGCCACGGTGTTCTGTATAGCCGGCGGCATCACCCTCTACCCGGCGGAGGTGTACGAGAAAGGGTTCAAGGTCCGCACCCTCGCCACACGACGGAACGAGCCGCAGGCCTTGAACCCGGCGGTCAAGAGCTTGAACTACCTCAACAACGTAATGGGCGCCCTGGAATTGCGCGACACGGATGTCAACGAGGGGCTGTTCCTCACCACGTCCGGCTATGTGTGCGAGTGCACCGCCGACAACTTCTTCATAGTGAAGGGGCGCAGGCTCATGACGCCCAACCCCGCGCTGGGGGCCCTGGGGGGCATCACCCGCGCCGTGGTCATGAAGCTGGCGGCGGGGATGGGCATGGAGGTGGAGGAGGGTTTCTACACCCTGTTCGATGTATACAACGCCGAAGAGGCGTTCCTCACCGGCACCGCCGCCGAGGTGGGGCCGATCGTGGAGATCGACCGGCGTCCGATCGGTACCGGCGTGCCGGGCCCCATCACCCGGGAGATCATCGCTCGCTTTCACGAGTACGCTGAGAACACCGGCACCCCGGTGAACGCATAGAAGAGGGAGCGGCCACATGACCAGGGCAGCCAGACCCGCCTGGAGCGCGCGGTGACACCGACGCGCCCCGTCCTCCTGTACGACACCACCCTGCGGGACGGCATGCAGCGCGAGGGCATGAGCGTCTCTGTGGACGAGAAGGTGCGCATGGCCGTGCGGATAGCCGACCTGGGCGTGCACGTGATCGAGGGAGGCTTCCCTGGGTCGAACCCCAAGGACGAGGAGTTCTTCCGCAAGCTGCAGCACGAAGACTTGGGGCAGACCGCCATGGCCGTCTTCGGGATGACCCGGGGCAAGGGGCGCATCGCCGCCGACGACCCTCAGCTGAGGGCCCTGGCGGACTGCTGGGCCCCCATAGCGGCGGTCGTGGGTAAGACCTGGCACCTCCACGTGCAGAAGGTCCTGGGGGTGGATCCCGACGAGAACCTGCGCATGATCTCCGAATCGGTCGACTTCCTGCGCGGGCAGGGGAAGCGCGTCTTCTACGACGCCGAGCACTTCTTCGACGCCTATCTGGCTCATCCCGACTACTCGCTCCGCTGCCTGAGAGCAGCCGCGGAAGCAGGGGCCGAGGCCGTCTGCCTGTGCGACACGAATGGGGCTGCGCTTCCCACGCAGGTGGCCGAAGTGGTGGAGAGGGTGGTGTCTGAGCTGGGCGCTTCGTGCCGCGTGGGAATGCACGCCCACAACGACGCCGGCTGCGCCGTCGCCAACTCGCTCGTCGCGGTGGACCGGGGAGCCGACATGGTCCAGGGCACCATCAACGGCTACGGCGAGCGCTGCGGCAACGCCGATCTCTGCGCGATCATCCCGGGGCTCAAGCTGAAGATGGGGGTAGACTGCGTCTCCGACAGGGATCTGGAGAAGCTCACCGATACCGCCCGCTTCGTGGCAGAGCTCTGCAACCTCTCTCCCGACCCTCATCAACCCTACGTGGGACGCAACGCCTTCGCCCACAAAGGGGGGATGCACGTAGCCGCCGTAGAGCGGGACCCGAGCACCTTCGAGCACATCGAACCGGCTCTGGTGGGCAACTCTCCTCACGTGCTGGTCTCGGAGCTGTCGGGGAGGGCGACCATAAGGCAACGCCTGCGGGAGCTCGGCTATCCGCTCCAGGAGGAGGAGGACCTGGCCGCGCGGCTTCTCAGGCGCGTGAAGGACAAGGAGCACGTGGGCTACCATTACGAGGCGGCCGACGCCTCGTTCGAACTGCTCCTGCGGGCCGAGTTGGGCCAAGAGGTGGAGCTGTTCCATCTGGAGGCCTTTCGTATCATCGTGGAGAAGCGCGAGGACGGCGCGATACTGAGCGAGGCCACCATCAAAGTGCACGTGAACGGCGAGCGCTTCGTGGAGACGGCCGAGGGGAACGGTCCGGTGAACGCTCTCGACAAGGCCCTGCGCATGGCCATCGAGCGCAGTTTCCCGGAAGTGCAGGACATCCATCTGGTCAACTACAGCGTCCGCATCCTCGACGAGGACAGAGGTACCGCGGCCACGACGAGGGTGCTCATCGACTCCTCCGACGGCCGTGAGAGTTGGGGCAGCGTGGGCGTGGGAGAGAACGTGGTGGAAGCATCCTGGCAGGCCCTGGTGGACTCCATCTCCTTCGGGCTGCTGTGCCGGGCCGGATCAGACGACCTAGAAAGCGAACAGCCGGAGGGTGGATGAAACTAGCGCGCATCGAGTATCGCGGCACGGTCTGCCGCGCCACCGTGACCTGCAGCGGGTACTTCATCGAGGGGCCGGCGGAGTTCGGCGGGACGTCCGTCTCGGAAGACGAGGTCACCCTGCTGCCGCCGGTGGTACCGGGCAAGATCATCGGGGTGGGGTGGAACTTCAGGGAGCACATCCGGGAGATGGTCGCCCGCGCGGCCGGTCGGCAGAAGGCCGACGAGAAGGCCGAGCAGATGCCGCCTCCGCTGTTCTTCCTGAAGCCTCCATCGAGTCTCATCGGGCACCGGCAGGCTATCGTCTACCCGCGCGACGCCACCCGGGTGGAGCATGAGGGCGAGCTGGCCGTGGTCATCGGCAAGGAGATACGCAGGGTGACCCCTGAGGAGGCCGCCAAGGCCGTAATGGGCTGGACCTGCGCCAATGACGTCACCGAGCGAGAGCAGCAGGCGCAGGACAAGCAGTGGTGGCGGGCCAAAGGCTACGACACGTTCGCCGTCGCCGGACCGTACATAGAGACGGAGGCTCCGAGTCCCGAGACCTGGATCCGCACCCGAGTCAACGGCGAGCTGCGGCAGGCCGGCCAGGTGTCGGACATGATCCGCGATCCTTACACGATCATCTCGGTCATCAGCCAGGCCATGACCCTGCAGCGGGGCGATCTCATCATGTTGGGGACTCCTCCCGGCGTCGGCGAGCTCCATCCCGGCGACGAGGTGGAAGTCGAGATCGACGAGATCGGCTACCTGCGGAACCCGGTAGTCATGGAGCCGGATTGACCGTGGACATCGAAGACCGGAACGGGGACCGGCATGGCTGTCTGGCGGCGCCGTCGGCTTCGGAGGTGGCCGGGAGCCTGCTGCTGGAGCCGCATCCCGAAGGGGGCTTCTTCCGGGAGACCTATCGGTCGACTCGGCGGGTGAAGACCGAAGCCGGCGAGCGGTCACTGTCGACCGCGGTCCTGTATCTGGTCACCGACGAGGACCCCAGCCGCCTTCACCGGCTGCGCTTCGAAGAGATGTGGTTCTACCATGCCGGGGCTCCGCTGGAGGTCGTCTTGCTGGGCCAGGCAGCGGTCTCGGGAGCCGCGTCGGCGGAGCCTGCTCCCTCGCCGCCCGCCAGCGGCAGCCGTCTGCTGGGCCCCGGTCTTCCCCAGACCTTGGTGCCGGCGGGGGCCTGGGTCGGGGCGCGGGTCATCAGGGGCGAACAGGCGGATTGGGGAGGCGGTCGCGCCCCGGAGCGGCGCTGGACGCCCGACCGCCGCGCTACTCACGACTATCGTTGGACCCTCGTGAGCTGCGTGGTCAGTCCGGGGTTTGCGTATGACGATTTCGAGCTTGCCGAGCGGGAGGCGCTCCTGCGCGAGTTCCCCCAGGCGCGGCAGGTCATCCTCGCTCTCACCTAGCCGGACGGCTGTAGGGATCCTCCGCGACGACTCGCACGATGCACGGCAGCGACGAGCCCCTCGACCGCTTCGCCAGCCGGTGTCTGGAGGGCCGATCCCGATCCCGAATCCCGCTCTCAGCGGACTTTGTTCACCTACAGCTTACCGAATCGCTTGAGGGGGCAGAGACCTTCGGGTAGAATCGAGCGATAGTAGGGCATATGTTCTGAGGCAATCCGTGGGAGATCCATCACTTTGCCAGCATCGTCCGAGCCCGCCTTGACAAAGCCGTCCGAACCGGAGCCCGGCCCTGCGAAGGCCGGTTTCTGCCACCTGCACGTCCACACCCACTACTCTGCGCTGGATGGGGCCTGCAAGGTGGACGAACTGGTGGAGCGGGCCGTGGAGCTGGGTATGCCGGCTCTGGCCATCACGGACCACGGCGTCCTCTCCGGGGTGATCCAGTTCTACCAGCAATGCCGCAAAGCCGGTATCAAGCCGATCATCGGCCTTGAGGCTTATGTGGTGGAAGATCGTTTCCGCAAGGAGGGCCAGAACGAGGAGCGCTGGCACCTCACATTGCTCGCCCGCAACGGCGCCGGTTACCGCAACCTACTGAAGCTGGGCAGCCTGGCCTTTCTTGAGGGGTACTACTACAAGCCCAGGATGGACTACGCGATACTCAAGGAGCACTCCGACGGCCTCATCTGCCTGACGGGATGCGCCAGCGGCAGGGTGTCGCGGGCTCTGCAGAACGGTCAGATCGCCGCCGCGGACGCCGAGGTGGCGAGGCTGATCGGCATCTTCGGCGAGGGCAACGTCTACCTGGAGATGCAGGAGACGGGCCTGCGCGACCTCGTCGACGTCAACCCGCGGATGGTGGAGTTGTCCGCTCGTACAGGCGTCAGACTGGTGGCCACCAACGACGTCCACTACCTGCGCGAGGAAGACGCCGACGCGCACGACGTGCTGCTCTGCATCCAGACCGGCGCGCGCCTGGCCGAAGAGAAACGCATGCGCCTCGAGTCGCGGGAGTTCTTCCTGAAGAGCGAGGCGGAGATGCGGGAGGCGTTCTCCGAACATCCCGAGGCGCTCGCGACGACCTTGGAGATAGCCGGGCGCTGCGACATGGAGATCGAGCTGGAAGGGATGCTCCTCCCGCATTTCCCGGTGCCGGACGGCTATGACGAGTCCTCCTACCTACGGGAGCAGTGCGAGAAGGGGCTGGCACGCCGCTACGGGGACGCGGTCGGACCGGAGATCAGGGAACGGCTGGAGACCGAACTGGCAGTGGTGGAGAAGATGGGCTTCCCGCCCTACTTCCTCATCGTGTGGGATTTCGTGACCTACGCCAAGGAGTCCGGCATCCCCGTGGGTCCGGGCCGGGGGTCGGCGGCCGGCTCCCTGGTGTCCTATCTGCTCGGCATCACGGACCTCGATCCGATCGCCCACGATCTGCTGTTCGAGCGCTTCCTCAACCCCGACCGCATCAGCATGCCCGACATTGACATCGACTTCTCGGTGGCGGGCCGCGAGAGGGTCATAGACTACGTGGCCAACAAGTACGGCAGGGACCGGGTGGCCCAGATCGCCACGTTCAGCACCATGCGCGCCCGCGCAGCCGTGCGCGCCGTCACCCTCATCCAGCGCGCCAGCGTCGGGGGAGCGGTCACCGAGGAATCCACGAAGAAGTACCGCGACGAGTCCGGGCAGCTCGTGGAAGAAACCACCGTCAAGCGCACCGCGCCGGACTGGCGTGCCGCTGCCTGGTACCTCGAGCGCCAGCATCCGCTGCACTTCGGCCGGCAGGCGACCCAAGTGGAAGTGTCCGGCCCCGGCGGGGGGCCGATCGACGTGCGCGTGGACGCCGCAGACCTCGCGGCGAAGGTGCGCGCCAACATCGAGGCTCTCGACGCCGCCAAGGCCGAGGCGGCTCTCCTGCTCTCCGCGCAGCAGCAGGATCAGCGCGTCATCGAGGGCTCCGTCATCCCCGACTGAGCGCGCGACACTAGCGCGGCCCGGCGCGCACCCTCCCGAGTGACTCCATCCCTGTCACACGAGAGAAGGCACCAACGTGGGCATCTATCCCGGCGCGTCCCTGGCCTACCGCTACGACTCGCTGTACCCCTCCATGAAGTACAGCGGAGGCCCGAACAAGGGCGTCCTGCACACCACCGAGACCCGCACCCGGCCCGGCTACCGCTCCGGCGCCGACGCGCCGCACTTCACGGTCCTGCCGATCCTGGCCGAGAAGCGCACCATCATCTACCAGCACTTCGACACCAACCGGCCCTCGCGTGCCCTGGTGAACCTCTCCGGCGGCGTGGAGACCGGCCGCGACGGTGCCGTGCAGATCGAGCTCGTCGGCACCTGCGACCCGAAGTACTACAAGACCTACGGGGGCTGCATCTTCTGGCCCGAGGCCCCGCAGTGGGCGCTGGACGACGTGGCCAAGCTCATGCGGTGGATCGAGAAGGACCGCGGCATCCCGCGTCGCGCCACGACCCGCCCGTGGGTCGCCTACCCCAAGAGCTACGCCAACGGAGGCGGGCAGCGCATGGCCCCCTCGGAGTGGGACGCCTTCGCCGGGTGGTGCGGCCACCAGCACGTCCCCGAGAACACCCACGGCGACCCGGGCAACCTCGACATTGCCTGCCTGCTTGGCGTCAACGATGCCAATGAGCTCGGCTCCCCACCCGAGCACTTGAACTTCAGCCCCCGGACGATCGGGTGTCGCCACATCCTCCGGCGTCAGCCCCAGGATGGTGCACATATGAGCGGGGAGGATGCACTTGGGGCCACGGTCGGTCGGCTCGAACCAGCGCCCGTGGATCAGCGTCTGGTCGATACCCGTGACCTCCTTCTCCTGGGGAGAAAGCCCCACGAGGGCCCGAGCATCGATGGACAGGTCGCCGTACTCGAGGGGAACAAAGCTCACGTTGCCCACCTGGGAGGCGATATACCAAGCCCGGGGCGCGATCGTGACATCCGGCCGGTTCTCGAACTCGTTCTCCAGGATGCGGCGCGCGGGCAGGCCGAGCGGCTCCCACTGGAGTTGTCTGATCAGGAGCCCTTGATAGGCGCCACCCGGATCGGTGGGCCTCCAATTGAGCTTCACCTCTTCAACAACGGAGGTGAAGCTGATCACCGTAAAGGTGAGGAGAATGAGCGTCACGCACGTGAGGGCGGTCCGCGTCTTACGGCGACGCATGTTCGCGACGCCCAAGCTGAAGGCGGTTCCGGAGGCGGACAGGCGGCCGACGTCCGTCTCCCGGACGCCTGTGACCTGCTGGCGCAGCAGCCTCATGCGGTGGTCAAACTGGCTAACGATGAGGCTGGAGACCATCACCGCCAGGGCGAGCATTATGAAGGCCAGCAGCACGATGATCGGCTGCTTGGTGAGCTCGAAGGCGGGGTGCACGAACCACAGCACCATGAAGATGATGATGAAGAAGCCCGTGGCGCCCGCGACCTGCTTGACGATGTGGGGCGAAGCCAGGAACAGCCGCTCCATGAAGTACGCGAACGGAATGAGCAGCGCTAGGTAGAAGATGACGGCCTTCACGACGTCTGTCGTCGTCTTCATAACGTCGGGATAGACGCGCATCTCGTAGGCGAGCGCGGTACGGACACTGGACAGGAAGCTCGCGTAGTCGTAGCTCTCCAGCGCCGCCTCGGCCTGGTCTATGTAGAGCTTGGCATCGCTGTGCATGTCCGAGGAGCGCTTGTTCTTGATGCCGTACCGGGTCAGTGTCTGTATGCGGTGTTCGTCTATAGCCCACAGGTCGTTCACGACGTACCACGGCGTGGGCGTCAGGTGCGGGTTCTCGGTGAAGTTGTAGCCGCGGCCCGTGGGGTAATCGGCGTCGGCATTGAGCAGGATAAACCGCATGCCGAGCGCTCCCGCGCCGAGCAGGAGCTTCAGGTGCTCCTCGTCGTACTCGGCCGCCTCGTTCTGTTGGCCTCCGACGAACTCGCGGGCGGCGAAAACGGTCGCGACCGGCTCGAAGTAGGAGGTCCAGGCGGGAGTCGGCTCGGGCAGGGCATATCCGAACTGCAGTGGCGCGGAGTCAGTCACCGAATCCAGAACGCTGATGCTTCCGAGGAGCATGAACTGCCGCTGGTCCACGATATCGAAGAGGTTCGTGGTCGCGCAGTTGAAGACGGTGATCTTCCAGTCCTTGGTGGCGGCGTCGATGTCCTGCTGCAGCGGCCGCAGCGTCTCACCGTTGGGACCGCGATCTGGCGCCATTACGATGTTGCCGGTCTCCGGATGCAGGAAGTAGGCATGGATCCCGAAACTGGCCCCTCCGCGCGCCATTTTGGCATTCGGCAGGCCCTGGTAGGCGAACTTCGCGTCACGGTCCACGAGTTGAACGGCATCGCCTCGGACCCCGACGCTGGTCTTGGGGTAGCCTCGGGTGACGGCCACAGCGCCTGGGACGGGGGTGTTGGGCAGGTACTCCTCGTTTTTCGGCTGGAACTCAACGACGCGGCCCTGAGCCGTGCAGAAGTTGTCCTTGTCCAGCTCCTGATACTTGTCGTTCTTGTCGATCAGGCCCCCGAGCTTGTCGTCGTCGAGGGTTCGCTTGAGAACGCAGGAGACCATGGTTGCCTGGCGCTTGAGGTTCGCGAAGTTCACGTGCTCGGGCACGTCATGGGGCGTGTCCACGTAGGCACGCATGTCGTTGCCGGTGCAGAAGCCAATCGCCGGCCTGGAGGCGATGGTAGCCTCCTCGAAGTCCATCGCGAGCCGGCCAGGCAGGTAGGAGCGCCAGTTGCGTCCGGTGATCGAGTTGATGGCGTCAGCGTAGGTCGTCGTAGGATAGCCCAGGGTCATCTGGACGCCCCGCGCCCAGTCCCGGGAGTTGCTTCCGTAGTCCGAGTACTTCCACTGGATGTCCTCGCGGTAGTCGTAGAAGTAGCCCTTGTACATCGCGCAGAGCAGGTCGTTCCGGCTCGAGATGTCCAAGCCGAAGACCGCCGCCACATCCATGGGGCCCACGGTATCAGAGCGCTCGGCGGCACTCTCCAGGATAGTCTTCACCTCCGCGTCGGCCCTGACCAGGGCCGAGAAGCGGCGATTGAAGAAGTCCCGAATGCCGTAGAGCGACTGGAAGTGCCCCGAAGTCGCCAGGAACAGGACGCTCCGCCGCGGAGGGTGGTTCTTGAGAACCCTCGCCACCTCAAGCATGGTGACCAGCGAGGCGGCGTTCTCGGCTCCAGGCGCGAGATCGGGAACCACCGAGATCGAGTCGTAGTACGAGGTGATGACGACTCGCTGATCCGCGCCGGGTCCATCGGGGTACCCCGGCATGGGGCTATCCTCCGTGCCCTGCAACTCCCCGAGGACGTTGAAGGTGGTACGAGACTCCCAACGGACGTCGGAAAAGAGCCGTGCTTTCCGGCCGCTCTGCCCGCTCAAGCGCTCGCGCAGAGCAAGCCCCTCGGCCCGGGGGATCCAGAATCGGGGAACGTCAGCGGGCACGGAGAGGAACTTGGACTCCGCCCCACCGCGGGAGATCAACTCAGGCTCAATGAACACGACGCCTCGAGCGCCCAGCAGGGGAGCATTGAACCAGTTGACATCGTCCGTCCAGTCCATCAGGACGATGCTGTCGTCGATCGGCTTACCGCGGAAGTCACTGAGCGCCCCCGAGCCACCATCCACCAGGTCTGCCTCGACGCCGTCAGTGGGTACGGAGCAGGTGCGGATCAGGTTGGGCCAGAGGGGGTAGACCCGGATCTCCTCGCCATCCAGATCGAGCCAGGTTCCGTGGTCAACGGGGATGGTGACCTCGAACTCCTCGATCCGCACGTTCTCCAGGCCAATGCGCCGGAACTGGTCAACCACCCACGAGCCCGCCACCATGTTCCCCGGCGTGCCCGAGAGCCGACTCCCCAGACTGGCGAGGTCGCGTACGCCCCGCTCCATGCGCCCTTGGCTGACCTCACTCGCGATCTTCTCGTAGAGGGCGCGCTGCTCGGAGGTGAGCTCGATCTCCCCCGTGTCCTCCTCCTCGGGCATGCCCCATGCCGGCTGAGAGGCGGCTGGCTGGGTCGGGACGGCCTCGCTCTCGACGGCGGAGGGAGCCTCCCCGACAGCGTCGGCGGCCGTCACATCGCCATCCGCGGGGACGGAGGCTTCGGAGGCAGTCTCCTCCACAACTGGCTCGGTTGCTCCGTTGTCTTGGCCCATGGCCACGAGGCCTGCCGCCAGGAACAGGCACACGGAGGCGAGTGTGACCCAAGTAGCCCGCTTCACGGTGTCAACCGAACCTCCTCTGGGAGCCCAAGATCGGCTCCGCTCATTTGCCCCAGATGCAGTACGGGGCCAAAGTGGCCTTGGCGATGAGCTGGTACACTGACCAGAAACACCCGCCAGCCATGTCACCCATAATGAGACCGAAGGCCACTGGTACCACGGAGCGGAAGGCCTTGTTGCCTCCGTACCGCGTCACCAGGGACTTGGCGGCCCATGCCATGAGCATGGGCATCCACAGGTACCCCATGGCCCAGCTGCTTGATACCGCGTATCCCGCCGGGTGGATCGGCCACCAGGAGACCCGCATCTTGAGAGCCATCATGGCCAGAGTGGCTACGAAGCCGAACCCGATAGCCACGCTTGAGGCCGGATTCTCGCTCTTCGGGTTCTGGATCACCGCGGTGAGCCGGTTCCAGGGCTCCGAGCCGAAGATCGCGGGCACCTTAGGCTCGAAGAACTGGGCGGCGACGCCCTTGCTGTACATGAAGTGCAGCAGGGCCCAAAACGATGCCAGAGCGCCCAGCGGGATCGCCAAGAGCATGACCCAAGCCAGCGGTCGCGTGCTCATGCCCGTTCGCTCAGCGAGCTTGAATCCCTCTATCTGATGGGGCGCCGGATGAGCGCGATACGCGCGGTTGAACCAGGAGAACAGCTCGGTGGCTGTGCGGCCCTGGGGGCTGATGTTCGCTGTGCCCACGATGCGCTCGAGCATGACGCCGGGGCCGGCGTGGTGAAGGTCGTGGGCTGGCAGCCCCATCTCGGCCCGGATGCGGGACACGGCGAGAGTGAGCACGATGTAGATGAAGAAGAAGGCGAGCGCGTAGCCGAGGCTCATGCCTGCCTTCCAGCCGAAGATCACGCACGCGAAAAAGCCTCCGACCAGCCAGATCACCGCCGTGCGGTAACGCATCGGCTCTTGGCTGTCATCGAGGGCGCCAGGCCGCCCCAGGACGGCCAGCCAGACTCCCTTGAGGTAGCTTCGCGAAGCCCAGACCGAGAAGGCCGCGAGCCCCACGTAGCCGGCGAAGGACTGTTCCTCGATGTAGGGCGGCCCCTCGGGGAGGTGAATGCCCCAGGAGTTGGCCAGAACGCGCATGATCTTGAACACGAAGAAGAAGAACCAGCACGAAAAGGCCAGCTCGGTAGGCAGCAATAGGCACAGGCCCAGGGCGACGGGGTAGATACCCAGCCAGAGCGGACTTCCCCAAGCGAGGGCGTTCCACGGGTGGTCTACGATCTTCGCGCCGATGTTGAATGCCGGCGTCGCTTGTGAAGTCAGGGGTATCTGGGGCACCTGGGGATAGTAGACATGCAGCCCGTTGAGGACGTCGATCGAGAAGATCACGGCGAGCACGGTCCAGAAGAGCTTCTCTCTGACCAGCCAGGTGCCAGGCTGGGTGAAGGTCAAGGGCAATTGGATGATGGGGAAGGTCAGCCGCTCGGCCTCGATCCAGCGCCGGCGGAAGATGGTATTCAGACCAAGGGTGGAGCCGTAGAGCAAGGTCAGGAAGAGCGTCCACATCCCCGCAGGCACGATCCACGCCCGCAGAATGTCGCTCCGGTAGAGGGTGGTGCCGCCCTCCCACATCATCGACACGGGGGCCTTGGAGAACCCTCCCCCCAGGAACGCCGGCACCGTGCCATCCACGGTGAGCCATCGTGGCACGTAGTCGAGGAAGAGCCCGGCCCACTCGTTCTCCGGCCTGGCGTACTCGTAGCAGTAGGTCATGATGGGCACGAGCACCTGGAGCATGTCGTGGCTCACCATGGCAGAGGTGAGGCACAGCACGGTGTAGATCACCAGAAGCTCGCCATGGCTGAGGGCGACGCCTGGCGCGAAACGACGGACGATGGAGTTGATGAGCGTGATGGCCACAAGTATGGCGATCACGTTGTAGAAGAGGGAGATGGTGGTCGGGAAGCCCGCGTACCACACGGTCTCCGTCATGGCGACCCAGTACGCGTTCGCGGGCACCAGAATCGCGGCGATGATGAGAGACCGGAGGGTCACCCCACGCACTGCGGTACTGACCTCTGGTTCCGCGCGCGGTCCGGCCGCGGGTGACTTGGCTTCGATCAACTTCCGGTGCTCTCCCCCAGTGAAGTCTTACGTCGTTCTCCGGGTTCCCCCCCGTCACCTCCTACTTCCTTGCACGGCGTGCTACACGGCTGAGTGAAGGGATGGGGGAGACGCATCCGTCCGCCAACCCGCGGCGCCGAGAGCACGAGCGGCGAGGATGACAAGCGCCGCGAGGGCACCCTCAGAGAAGACGGGGGCGGACATCACCGAGTGACAGCCGAGGACTGCGGCCCGCTGCGGATGGCGGCCAAGGAGAGCCCGCAATGCCCGTACGGCGAGGTCGCCCGGCGGGAGAGGAGAGGACTGGGTACGCGGTTCGCTCTAGCGACGGCCTTGCCGGCGCCCCTCGCGCTTGCGGACAGCGCTCATGCGCTGCTGGCTGCGACGCTGGAACTCCGCCAGCTTCTCGTCAAGATCGCCGCCTCGTCCCCCGCTGCTCGGACGCCGGTCCGTCCCTTGGCTTGGAGGAGGGGTGATGAGCGCCTTTATGGAGAGCTCATACCGGCCCTGCTCGTTTACGCCGAGGACCTTGACCGTGACCTCTTCGTTTTCGCGAACGTAGTCCTCTACGGCTTTGACGTATTCGTGGGCGATCTCCGAGATGTGCACTAAGCCGACATCACCATCGGTGAAGCGGACGAGGGCGCCCACGTTCGGGAGAATCTTGAATACGGTGCCTTGAATCTCAGAGCCTGTCTCAAGGGCCATAAATCTGCAGCACAGCCTGTTCCGCTGAATGAGATCGCGACACTCAGATCGCGCCGCTCCATGGGAGCGGTATGGTAGGAGTATAGCCGTACACAATGGGCACCGTCAAAGGACGGGCCAGGCATTCCCGGATAGCTCCTCGGAGTGGCGCGAAGGCCGATATCGGCCGCCTGCCTCGCAGCCTCTCTCCCCTACCGGAGCAGTGCCGCAATGCGCCCCAGGGGCTGCTCCAGACGGGCAGAGGGCGCCAGGGCGAAGGGCAGGCCGGAGTTCCTCGCCTCCAAGCGCACATGGATGAGACCATCCTCCGCCTCGCAGCGACGCCGGCACACCTCGCGCAGAGTGAGGTTGCTGAGCACAGCGGCACAGTGCTCGAGCGACGGCTCGCCCGAGCGCCAGAGGGCGGGCTCGAGGACCAGCTCGCCATCCCCCTGGTATTCGGCGACACCGAGGAACACACGCGCCTCGTCGAGGGGCTCGCCCAGCTGGCTCGCGAACATGGTATAGGACTCGTCGGGCACGGAGAGCCACGGCGACCCGTCGATGCTAACGGAGCCTAGGGACCAGATGAGCCAGGGCCCATCCAGCCCGTACGCAACGACCGCGGGGCAGTCGCGGCTCACCCCCAGTCGCACCTCGTGACCGCTCAAGTCCACCGTAACGGCGCGCCTCTCGCCGCCGGCTGCCACGATCACCACGAACTCTCCGCCCTGGCAGCGGTTGCGGATGACCCGCAGGGGCTCGTCGCCGGCCGTCTCCTCCGTGACGATAGGTGCGCATCCCAGCCAGTCCGCAGCTTCGCTGACCGAGTCCGGACGGCTCAGGTCGAGCCAACCTGTGTACCCGTCGGCCTGGCGGCTCACTTGGCCGAAACTGGTCTCCCGGATCGGGTGGCCCAGGAGGCCGCGATCCGTGGAGAGGACGCGCGCCCCGCGCCGGGCTCTGGCGAGCACGACGTACCTCTGCTCCTCGGTGAGGGATCCCGCCTCCTCGATCACAACCGCGGAGGTGGCGAGGGGCACATCACCGAGGCCCTCCATCGAGAAGAGGCCCCAGTTCACGTGGAGGCGGCTGAACGCCGCGAACAAGGGGCTGTCTGCCGGGTTGGCGGCGACAAGGGCTAGGGAGGGCTGGTGCGCGTCCGCTTGGAGCAGCGATGTCACGAGCTTCGCGGCGGTGAGCCGCTGGAGCAACCGGGGCTCAAGACCTTGCCCCTCAGCAGAGTGCAGCGTCCCCCCAATGCCCAGCGCCATTGCCTCCATAGCCGCCGACAGGTCGAAACTGCCACCTCGGAGGGCGAGGCGCACAGGATCGCGGCCGAGACGTGATAGGGCCTCCACGGCGGGGGGCACCCTTGAGGGCCCGCTGTAGCTTGGTGTGGACGGCGGCGGTACGACGCGGGATGCGGGCCATAGCTCGCGGAGCAGGCCCAGCCCCCCTGCGGTGCTGGGAGACAAGAGCATGCTCGGCGCCAGGCGAAAGTCGGCGAGCTCCTCGAACAGCAGGGCGCGGCCATCGCTGATCACTGGCACAAGCTCGACGGCGATGCCGCGAGCGTCAGCGAGCGACAGGAGGGCCGCGTCGAACCGACGCTCAAACTCGCCTGGCTGGGAGGCGGTCGCCATCGCCGACTCGATCCTGGCCAGGCGCACCCCCGCGTCCGCCATGCGCGCGAAAGTGGCATCCCAGGCGAGCAAGTCACGGCGCTCCGCTGGCAGGCCGCCTGGCGAGTGCCACGGCCGCTGGATCTCCATGCCCAGCACCGGCTCTCCCGATCCCGAGACAACGAGCCGCCGCCCTGTGACCGAGGAAGGCATCCCGCGCCGTAGGACTGACGGCTCCCAGGTGACCACCATCCCCTGGCCCGTGGCTACGATGGCGCGGTCGTACCGGACCGCTACCTCCGCAAAGACGCAGGGCCTGGGCCATCGACGTCCGTCGAACCGGACGATGGCGCGAAGCGAGTCCATGAAGCCCGCCCCGCGCGACCGCATCGGCTCCACTCCCTCGACACGGTCGATCTCGCGTCCGTCGGCGCCTCGGAGGATGGCGGACAGAGTGAACGATCGGTGATCATCGTGACGGACCAGAGCCTCGATGGGCAGTCGTAGATCTTCTCCCGCCCTCACCAGGGGGTAGTCGAACCATGGACCTGGGACGAGGGGAGACGAAGCCCACTCCACGAGCTTGTCGGATGCCCGCCCATCCGGTCCGAAGGGACTCCAGGAGCCTAGCCCGGGGGAGAGGATGACCAGCGTCGCACCTCGCCACGGACCGCTATGGTAGCGGAGCCCTATGCCCAGGACTGCCAGCGGCATCTGTCGCTCGCGCCCCACGACAACAAGCGGCCGGAACTCGGCGTCCTCCAAGAGAGCCGCCGGCAGCCCCATGACCACCGGCAAGGGGCTGGGCTTCTGGTCGGCCGGCGGGCTCCAGCCCAGTTCTCCCCAAGGGCCCTCGGCCCAAGCCACCTGGGCGCCGCCAGGGGGATCCCACAGAACTACGCCAAGGCGCGCCGCCGCTTCCGGTTCGATGCCATCAGGGAACACGACGGTCGCTTGGCGGGCGAGTAGGGCGTCGAGGAGAGCCTCGGGGCCGTCCTGCCCCAGGTCGCCGGGCCCGGCGATCACCACTGGGCGATCCGGAAGCTCGCTCAGTCCCTGCTGCGGCCGCCAGGCTGTGACCTCGTCCGGATGGAAACCGACGGTGTGGGCCCGGGTCGCGTCGCCCAGCGCGACCACCGGCGGGCGAGTCCGCGCAGATGCGCTCTGCTGCATCGCCGTAAGCAGCAACGCGAGGCAGATCGTCAGCCGACAGAGCTGTGGGAGGCGTTCGGCCAAGGTCTCTCCGACCCCTTCGTGGTGGGCTGGAGGGTCTTTCGCCAGCGCTCGTCAGGAACCTGGGGGATCAGCGGCCGGCGCCGGCGCGCACGTGGCGCCACGCCGCCCGCATTAGCTCGTCCTGAGGTAGGGCGGCAGCCAGCACGTAGACGACGTCTCCATCGGACCATACAACGGCTTGGCGCCGCGCGGTGGGGCGGTCGGTCACGGTATCTAGGGAGTAGTACTCATCGAGGTGGGGGGACTTCCCGTCTTTCGGCTTCTCCAGCAGTGCCACCGGGCGCGCCTGCTTCCCCTCGCCACCATCGGCCAGATACATGAAATGGGCTACCTGCTGGTGGCCGAAGCAGTGCACGGCCACCCCACCAGGCCGCCAACCGGCGGGCCGATCCCGTAACGGCACGAGCCAGGGGACGCGCTTGGAGGCATCCCTGTACCGCTCGGGCCACCCCATGTGGCTGGGGTCGGGCATGGTGAGGGTATGCCCCTTCGGTTCGTAAGTCAGCCAGCGCTCGTTGATGTCCTCGTCGCTGAGGAAGGAGACGGACTCATACTCCGTGCTGCTCACGGGCTTGCCATCCATGCCGTAGGTGGTGTTGCCAAGCTCGAGGTAGGTGGCCTGGTCGATATGTAGCGCCCGCACGGGTACCCAGGAGCCGTGCTGCTTGGGGTTCTTCCGCTCCACTTTGATGCGCCAGGTACTGCGCCCACAAAGCCTTGACGTGCTGATCATAGCTCTGGAGTCGTGCTCCATCCGCCGCGCGAACCCCACGCGCCTCTTGCGCTCCTTGGCGAAGTCCAGAGGTGGCGAGACCAGGGCCACGTCATCGTCGCCCATGACGCGCCATCGGCGCTTGCCGTCGCTGATGACCAGGTGCTGGTTCGTGGGCGGCGGGGCAGGCATGCGTATGTGGTAAGCGCCACGATGCCCCGCGTAGACCTCGCGGGTGAAGCGCATCTCGTGGCCATCAGGTGTTCGAACGCTCGTGACAGCCTTGCCGCGGTGCGGCACGTCATCCTGGTAGTAGGCGGCCTTGCGAAGGACCTCGAAGCCGCTCGGCCCCTCAGCAACGGCCACCAATGAGAGGGCCATGGCCGCCGCCAGGATGCGCAGTACGGACCTCATCTCACAGCCCCAGCCCCGTTAGCATATAGTGACCAGCCCCGGCGCGTGATAGCTGCGCGACAGCGTGGTCAGTGAAGGGGTCGTGGCCGTCATCGGACGCGCCATCGCTGCTGAGGCTCTGGAGCCGCCCCATGGGTTCGACGGTCGCTGACGCAACCATCATCGGCGAGGATTCGACCGCGATCGAGGCCCCTGTGCCTATGGACCTGTGGAAACTCGCGGGCGCCGCGAGTATGAGCGCCACACAAGCGGCCGCGACGAGAGCTGCCCCGCCCAAGGCGGGGGCCGAGACGCGATCACGGAGCCCGCGCCAGTAACTCGGCCGCAGCCTCGAGGCTTCGATACGCGCAAGCGTCGCGCTAGTGAATCCGTTGTTCAGGGGGGCTGTAGGCGGTACGCAGCCGACCAGGGCCGTGTAGGCCTCCGCATCGGCCAGTGCCTTCCGGCAGGCCGGGCACGATGCCACGTGCTCGAGCACACGGGCCTCATCAATCGGCGTAGCCCGGTGGTTCGCCACATCATCGACGAGCCTAAGGACGCATCGACATCGCATCACCCGGGCCTCCTCTCACCATCAACGGAACTCTCTCCGGGAAGCCTCGCGTTCATGTAGCCGGACAGCCGTCGCCTGAGCTCCGTTCGCGCGTTGTAGAGCCTAGACTTGACCGTGCCAACGGGGCAACCCACGATGGCCGCGACCTCCTCATAGGAGTACCCCTCTAGGTCGTAGAGCACAACAACGACCCGCAGCTTGTCCGACAGCTTCCTGATCGCTGCCTGAACATTCGCCGATAGCTCATCCCGACAGAGCCCGAGGAGTGGATCATCCCCCAACGGGCCCGGGAGATCCTCCGTCGGCGATAGTTCCTCGTCGGACGGGCCGATGGGGCACTGAGCAAGCACCTGCCTCCGCTTGTTCTGCCTCCTGGAGTGGTCGATGACGCGGTTGTGCGCGATCCGGAACACCCAAGTGCGGAAGGCGGCATCGGACCGAAACCTAGTCAGGGACGCGTAGGCCTGCACGAACACGTCCTGAGTCAGGTCTTCGGCGTCCACGGGATTCCGCACGGCCCGCACCACGAAGCTATAGACGAGGGTCTTGTAGCGGTCGACCAACTCCCCATAGGCGCCCACGTCACCGGCGAGGCAACGCTGCACCAATACGGAGTCGGTCGTCTCCATGGCCCCGGCCCTCAGAGAACCCGTCATTGTGGTCGCCGCACTGACCATGCTCGCCCTCCGCTCGGCTCTGAGGTTCAGACGAACATGCCGAGGTAGGGTTCACGGGGATTCGGGGGCATCCCTGCGCCTCGCGACGCCGTCCGCTGCCCACTCGATGGGGTGATCATAGCCGCTGGAGATCTGGTTGAACCGGTTGCGGTACGCCTCGGTGTCCTCGATCAGGTACGGCTGATAACCCGCTTTGAGGCCCAGGATCTCGATCTTCGGGGAGTCGTCGTCGCGCAGGGTGACTCTGAGCCCGAGCCCCGCGTCTCCCCAGGCGTGGAACTGAACGTAGACGAGGTTGCCCACGGAGTAGAAGATGGCGCCGTCACCCCACCACTCGCCGCCTTGGAAGACATGGGGGTGGCCCCCGATGATGAGGTCGGCGCCGGCCTCGATGCACGCGCGGTTGAAGGCCTTGATCTCCTCAGTAGGTATAGTGGATTCCTCGACACCGCCATGGTGGTTCACGGCGACAAAGTCAACATCATCGCGCACGCCCTCGATCGCCCGTACTGTGCGCTCCGTGTCCGCCCACGCGATTCGCTCGGCGGGCTCTCCCTCGAATGTCGTGTTGAAGATGGAGGTGACGGAGAGCGTGGCGATTCGCCAGTCGCCCACCTCGGCAACGACGGGCGTGTAAGCCTCCTCAAGGTCCTTCCCAATGCCGGTGTACGGCAGCTTCACCCGGTCTAGTTGGACCATGGTGTCGAGGAAGGGATCGAGACCGTAGTCCCATATGTGGTTGTTCGCGGACCAGACGGCGTCGAAGCCGGCGTCCTTCATCACGTCCGCGGCCACGGCGGGGGCGCAGTAGACTAGGCTCCCCGGCTGGCCGACGGTGCCCGGCAGGTCCGAGACCTGTACCTCGAGCTCGGCGCAAGCCCAATCAGCTTCCTGTATGAGCGGCTTGAGCTTGGCGAAGGGGTAGTCGGTCTGGCCTGAGCGGAGCATGCCTCCGAGCGTCCGCCCCATGTTGATGTCACCAAGGAACAGCAGCGTGACGGGTTTCTTGGGTTCCGGTTCAGGCTCCGGCGTCGGCTGGGGCGCCGGAGCGGAGTCGACCGCGGCGGCACCCGAGTCATCCGGCGTCGGCGTCCGGGCGCATCCTGTGACGAGCAAGGCCACAGCAAACACGAGCACGCTGACGAGCCGCACCAGCCTCATCTCCACTTCTCACTCCCCGAGTCGCTGCACCAGCAGTTCGTTGACTAACGCGGGGTTCGCCTGCCCTTTGGTCTCCTTCATGATCTGGCCAACCAGTGCGCCGAGGGCCTTCTTCTTGCCAGAGCGGTAGTTCTCGACCGCCTCGGGGTTGTCGGCAATGGCCTTGTCGATGACGGGCTCCAGGGCCGAGGTATCGCTGATCTGGCTCATGCCTTCCTCGTCAACGATGAGGGCCGGCGCCTTGCCCGTCTCGAACATCCGCTCGAAGACCGTCTTGGCCATCTTGCCGCTGATGGCGCCATCGGCGATAAGGCGCACGAGGTCCGCCAGGCCCGCAGGGGATACCTTGCTCTCGGCGAGCGGCGTCCCCGTCTCGTTGAGCAGGCGAGCGAAGTCGCCCTGCATCCAGTTCGCCACAGCCTTCGGATCCTCCGCCGCTCCGGCAGCGGCCTCGAAGAACGCCGCGAACTCGCGGCTCTGAGTCATCACGGTCGCGTCGTAAGACGATAGCTCATACTGCTCGATGAGGCGTTCCCGCACTTCATCAGGCCCCTCGGGCATGTCCGCGCCAATCCGAGTGACCATCGCTTCATCGACCTCGAGGGGCATCAGGTCCGGCTCCGGGAAGTACCTGTAGTCGTGGGCCTCCTCCTTTGAGCGCATCGTCTCGGTTCGGCCCTCGGCCAGCCAGCGGCGAGTCTCGCGGGTCGTCGGCTCACCGGCGAGGAGCGCCCGCGTGTGGCGAAGGATCTCGTAGTCCACCGCTTGGTGTACGGCGCGGAAGGAGGCCAGGTTCTTGATCTCGACCAACGCCGTTTTGGCGGACCCACCGACCTCGATGACGTTGACGGTGGGCTCACACCGCATGGAACCCTCCTCCATGTTGCCGTTGCACACGCCGATCCAGCGGAGGATGAGCTGGAGCTTCTGGAGGTAGGCGCGGCACTCGTCGGCGCTGGTGAGGTCGGGCTCGGAGACGATCTCCATCAGAGGCAGGCCACATCGGTTGAAGTCGATGCGGCTTGCCGCTCCCGCTCCGCCGTGGATGTTCTTGCCGGTGTCCTCCTCGAGATGCACTCGCCGCACCCTGATCCGCTTCGGCCCGGACTCCGTGTCGATCAGCACGTAGCCGTTCTCGCAAAGGGGCTGCTCATACTGGCTGATCTGGTAGTTCTTGGTGAGGTCTGGGTAGAAGTAGTTCTTCCGGGCGAAGACGCTGCGCGGCGCGATGTCGCAGTGAAGGGCCAGCCCAGTGAGGATGGTCATCTCGACCGCGCGCTGGTTCGGCACCGGGAGGGCGCCCGGTTGAGCCGTGCAGATGGGGCAGACCTGGGTGTTGGGTGGCGCGCCGAACTCGGTGGGACAGCCGCAGAACATCTTGCTCGTGGTGAGGAGTTGAGCGTGGACCTCGAGGCCGATGAGTGGCTGGGTTGTCATGTCAGGCCGTTCCTCTCACAGTACCTCGACCAGCCGGCGGTAGCGGCCGCGATCGACGAACCTCACGATGCCGAGGTCGCGGAGCAGCATTCATCCGCAGCTTAGCACCCATCCTAGCCACCAGCTCCCAGAAGGTCCGGCAGCGAGGTGTGGTGAGAGGTCGCCCTTTGGTACGCATCCCCCACACGGAGGATCGTTCCCTCCTCGAAGGCTCTGCCCGTAAACTGCGCTCCAATGGGCAGGCCCGCCTTCGTGAAGCCGCACGGGACCGACAGCCCCGGCACTCCCGCGAGGTTCGCCGCGAAGGTGCAGATGTCGGCCATGTACATGGCGATGGGGTCATTCACGAGCTCGCCGATGCCAAAGGCGGTCAACGGCGTCGTGGGCGACAAGAGCACATCGAACTGCCCCAGCGCCGCCTCTACGTCAAGCCGGAGGAGGGTCCGCACCTTCTGTGCCTTCAGGTAGTAGGCGTCGTAGTACCCTGCCGACAGTGCGTAGGTGCCTGTCATGATGCGCCGCTTGACCTCGGGGCCGAAGCCCTCGGCTCGGGTTCGGGAGTACATCTCGATGTGGTCGGCTGCCCGCTCTTTGGTGCGATGCCCGTAGCGCATGCCATCGAAACGCGCGAGGTTGGAGCTCGCCTCGGCAGGGCCGATGAGGTAATAGACGGGTAGCGCGTAGTCAATATGGGGGATGGATGCCTCGCCCGTGGACGCGCCCATCCCCTCGAGCGCCCGGGCCACGGTGAGCACACTCTCCCGCACCTCGGGATCGATGCCCTCCCCCATGAGCTCCCGCACGATACCGACCCGAAGGCCGGTGACATCCCCCGTCAGCTCCCCCACATAGTCCGGCACGGGGACATCGGCGGAGGTCGTATCCCGTGGATCCTGCCCGGCGATGACCGCGGTGAGCAGTGCCGCGTCCACACAGTCAGCGGCGAGAGCGCCAACCTGGTCCAGGGAGGAGCCATAGCCGACGAGGCCATAGCGAGAGACGCGGCCGTAGGTGGGCTTCAGTCCCGTGATGCCGCAGAAGGACGCCGGCTGGCGGATGGATCCCCCCGTATCCGACCCGAGGGCTAGGGGCGCCATACGGGCGGCGACGGCGGCTGCCGAACCACCCGAGGAGCCGCCAGGCACCTTGCTCAGATCCCAGGGATTGTGGGTGACGAAGAAGGCGGAGTTCTCCGTGGATGAGCCCATGGCGAACTCATCCAGGTTCGTCTTGCCCACTATGGGCATACCTACGGCCTTGACGCGTTCCACGACCGTCGCATCGTAGACGGCCCGATAGCCATCGAGGATCTTCGAGGCGCAAGTGCAGAGCACGCCGTCCACGCAGAGGTTGTCCTTGATGGCGATAGGCACCCCTGCCAGAGGGCCCAACTCCTCGCCACGCGCCAGTGCGTCGTCTGTTGCTTTGGCGGCCTCGAGGGCAAGATCGGGGGTGACCGTCAGGAATGCCTTGACGGTCGGATTCAGCGCTTCGATGCGCGCCAGGGAGGCCTCCGTGACAGCTACGGCGCTGATCTCCCCGGACCGGATGAGCGCCGCCAGCTCGTGAGCCGGCCTGTTGAGCAGGCCGATGTCGTCTGCCATGTCGTTCACTCATCCTCCATGATCTGCGGGACCAGGAAGCACTCGCCATCGGCAAGGGGCGCGTTCGCGAGGAGCTTCGTCCGGTCCATGGGCTCCGTTACGCGGTCCTCGCGCGTGACGTTGGCGCGCGCCAGGGGGTGGGATGTGGGCTCCACGCCCTCAGTGTCGACAGCGGCCAGCTTGGCGAAGTGCTCCAGGATTGCCTCGAAGTAGCCGTGCATCTGATCCAGCTCCTGCTCACTCATCGCGAGCCGGGCGAGCTTGGCCACATGGGCTACATCATCGCGAGTCACGCTCACGGGGATCATCCCTCTCGTTCCTCGATGAATCGGCCGAATCCCGCGCAGCGGTCGAGTAAGCCGTCATCGCTAAGGGTGTTCATCTGCACCTGGCCAGGCGGTCCGTATGCGTGGACCAGGTGGTCTCGATCGGCCATCATCATGACATGGGTGATGCGCCCGTCCTTCTGCAGGAAGGCGGCGTCACCCGCCCTCAGCTCCTCGCGCGGCACCAGCCTCGCCGCATCGTACTGCATGTCCGCGTCCCGTGGGAGGGTCATGCCGACGGCGCGGTACGCCACCTGCACGAGTCCCGAGCAGTCTACACCCCGAGCCGTCATTCCACCCCATAGGTAGGGCGTTCCGATCAAGCTTAGCGCGCGGCGCAGAGCCTCGGATGAACCCTCGCGCGGCATCAGGTCCCGGAGCGCGCTCGTAGGTCTCACCGCGGCAGCTGGGCAGCAGTACCGCTCACCGTCAGGCCCCAGTAGCCGAATGGTAGCGCCGGGCGGCTGATCGGGGGCAGCCACTACGGTCGTTCCCATCCACAACACTCCCACGCACTCGCCCGCCTCGTGCCCGCACCGAGACAGCGGTGCGCTCGCCGCGACCACGATGAACTCGGTCCCGTCGATCTCCTGCCCGCAGTCCACAGCCTCGCGCGGGAGCCAGCCCGCGTACCCGGCCTGGGAGGGGAGGCTGACCCGCCACCAATCATCTGCCTCGCCCTCAATGGACACCTTGTCCCAGAGCATCGCCTCGGTCACTCGCTCTGACCGATGGTCGGGCTCGGCGCGAACCGCCGCGATCAGGGCTCGGCAGTAGAAGCGAGGCTGAGCGCTCACTCCGGCCCATCCTCATCGCACTCGTCCGTGTTGCCGAGCACCCGGTCGATGAACCCCATCAGGTCACTCATGTCGAAGGGCTTGGTGAAGTAGGTGAGGATCTCGTAGTTCCATCCGGTGGCGATGTCCTGGGGGGAGTCACGGCCGGAGAGGATCACCACGGGAATGCGCGACATCTGCTCATCGCCCGGAAGTAGGTCGAGGACCTCCCAGCCGCTCACTCTGGGCATATCGATGTCGAGGATCATGAGGTCAGGGATGCGTGCCGCCACCTTGCGGAGAGCCGAGTCGCCGTCGAGAGCCACATCAACGGAGTAGCCCCGAGCCTCCACGTTGAAGCAGATGACGTCGCAGGTCCGCTTCTCGTCATCTACGACGAGCACATGGCCTCTTGCATCATTCATGTCGGCCTCTCACCGTTCCCGATCTGGGCACTTGGGCAGCGCGAGGTGGAAGTCGGAGCCCTGACCGGGGACGCTCTCGGCCCAGAGCCGTCCGCCATGGGCCTCGGCCAAGTGCTTCGACAGGTAGAGCCCCAAGCCCGTGCCCCGGACCTTGCGCGTTTCCGACCGACGAACCCGATAGAAGGGGGTGAATATCCCCCGCATCTGATTCTCGTCCATTCCTAGTCCCTGATCGCTGACGACGTACTGTACCTCATCGGGCAGCTCGACCAGTCGCAAGGTGATGGACCCACCGTTGGGCGAGTACTTCACAGCGTTGCTGAGCAGGTTCAGCAGGATCTGCAGAACCTTGTCCTTATCGGCGGTTATAGTGACGGGGCCCTCGGGCACGTCCGTCTCGATACTGCGTTCGGCCTCCGCCGCAGTCTGGATGGTAGCCGCTCGGTGCGCCAGCCCCGCGGCGTCGACCTCCCGAAGCACCAGCTCCAGCGCGCGACCCGCCTCGATGCGCGAGATGTCCAGGTAGGCGTCAATGAGGCGGGCCAGTCGGTCCACCTCCTGGCTGATCACCTCAGCGAACTCGCGCTTCTTCGCCTCATCGAGCCGGTCGGCGTGGATGACCAGGGTGTCGGCGTAGGACTTCACGGCCCCAAGGGGGTTCCGCAACTCATGGGACACGAAGCTGATGAGGTCGGACTTGAGGTTGTCCAGCTCCCGCAGCTCGGTGACATCGGAGAGCAGGCAGGTGTGCCCGTGGACATCCCCCTCCTCGGTCGTGATGGCGTTGACGTGAAGCAGATAGTACCGCGGCCCCGTCGGACCGATGGTCTCGATCTCACGACGCCCCTCGCCAGAGAACTCCCGCGACTCTCTGAGGGCATCGAGCAGCGCACCCTCCTCGACAAGTTCATCGATGGGCTCGCCCAGACCGTGTACAAGGGCGTCGCCAAGAATGTCCGCCGCCGCGCGGTTCGCGTAACGGAGACGCAGGCCGGCGTCGACGACCACGACCCCCTCTCCCATGCCTTGCACAATGGCCTGGGTGGAGATCTCCAACTCCTCGATGCGCTCGGCCAGGCGTCGCCGGTCGCGCTCCAGCCCCGCGATGATGTCCTCGACACTCCGGCGCGTCTGCTCATACTGATCCCGGAAGCGTGCCAAGGCCTCGCGAGTGTCGGGGTCTGGGGTCAGGTGGTAGACGCCACCCGTCCGCACGAGCAGCCGATCGCGGCACAACTCGGCTAGAGCTTCCTCCAGCTCCGCTTCGCGGTAGCCGGCCCAGGTGCCCAGCGATGCCGCCGAATCCATAGCGTCGGGGTTGTCGGCGAAGAAGAGGGCTACGTCGAGCTTGATCATGGAGTCGAGCTTGCCCGCCAGGAGCGACTGCTCTTCCGGTGGCATGTCATACCCTCCCCTCACGGAATGTTGGTACTTCCGAAGGGCCGCCGGCCCGACCTGCCCCATACTGTCTACCTGACGCGATGGCTCGCGCGGAAGACCGTTGTCGAGGCGTGCCGTCGGATCGCGAGGATAGTGCTGGGCGGCGACCCGTGGTCGGCCGATGACGGGAAGTCGGCGATCCAGACCTCTGTGCCCGGCTCCGCTTCCACCTCGAGGTCCAGGTGAACCTCGCCCAGCCGGATGGCGGCCATCACTGGCTCGTTCGTCCGGCTGGCCCGAACATTGCGCAACCAGCTTGCGGCGGGCTCCCAGCCGAGTTCGGCGTCGGAGAGAGGCAGTCCCAGATCCACGACGGCCTCGGGCGGGTAGTGGAGTAGGTAGTCGTATGTGTGCTGCTCGTCAGACCGGACCTCGTAGACATCCGTCACACCCTCGTCCGTCAGTGTCAAGGCGCGTCGCTGAGTGACTCCCTCGTAGAGCACGCCGCTCGGGTCGCCCAGGACTACCGTCTGGCGCCCGGGGGTGAGGTCGGCTCTCTCCAGGGTTAGAAGCTCAGGGTTGGGGCGCTGATCGCGGGTGTCGACCATGACCGTGTTGTGGCAGAGGGTGTGTCGGTTCAGTTCGCGTTGCACGTCGCTGCTGAAGGCGTGTCCCGGGGCCCTGGACTCGCTGTCGATGACCAACGCTCGTCCTCGACCGTGGAGCTGGTAACTGAGGGCATCCTGATTGGCGTGGATGCCGTGAAGGTCCCAGGTGCAGAAGAGGGTAAGCGCCGGGGAGTCCCAGTGGCCGCCGCCGGCACTACTGCCTCGCAGCACCGCCCAGCCGTGTTCCCTGAGGATCTGGCTGTCAGCCGGCGGAGCCTCCGCGATCACCGCATCCGCCCCGTAGAGCAGACGGTTCAGGTCCGACGGGCTCGTGCCGCGAGACCGCCCTCTCGCGACGATCCAGCCGAGGTGCGGATCACCATAGGCCGCATAGCCGATCTCATAGAGAGGCACTGATGCCAAGTCCACCGTTGAGCCATAGCAGTCGCCCACGGGGAATAGGGTCGCATCGCTGCGTGCGATCTTGAGAGGCGCCGTGAAGAGGTCCTTCAGGCAGGCTCCCCCGCGAAACCGGTGGGTGAAGAGGTCGAACGGATGGCTCGCGTTTCGCATCGATTGCGCGAGAGGCGCGAGGGCATAGAGGGTCGTGAAGTGGTAGTTCGACGAGCTCTCGAGCCACAGCCCCCCATCGCGCAGGCCGTTCTCCAGGAGGTCAGCAGCTCCCATCGGGCTCCGGATCGCATACTCGACCCACTCCGGACGGTCATAGAACAAACCGACCTCGGCGAGTAGGCGCTTGTGCCACGCGTAGTGGTTGTTGTAGGCGCCTCCCCACCCGTGGGCGAGCCACTCGCGATCATGCTCAAGCACGTGTCTCGCCATGTCGAGGAACCACGCCTCAAGCCGTCCGCGGGTAGCCGGAGGCGTCACGCTCCACACCAAGTCGAGCGAGTGGAGGAGGGGTATACCCCATGTGGCGGTGTTGAGCCCGACGTCATAGTGATCGATCTCGAATGTGTAGGTGGCGGCGAAGTGCTCCAGAAGGCGAACCGCTTCCTCAGCGAACTCCCGCCTCCCCGTCAGGGTGTAGCCAAGGGCCAAGTTCAGCGCGTTGTCGGCCACAGGGCGAGGCACCGCCCCGGTGTGATGGTTCACCTCGGGATAGATCGCCCCCCAGTCGGCGGCGTGGCCCCACTCACGCCACCATCCGCGCTCGAACTCCGGCAGGGCGGCCCCCAGATCGCGCTCCGCTCGGTCGACGATCGCTTCGACCCGATCGGCGGCCCATGATTCCTGTGCCGCGCGGCTGCGGGCACGGACGATCTGGGCGGGAGTGAGGGCTATGCAGGGGTGATCCATAGCGACGGCCTCCGGCATGCAGGCTGGGAAGATGGCCAGGAGCGCGGCCAGGAGTGCGAGGGGAGTGGAGCTGCGCATCGCGGGCCTCCCTAGAGGGTCTTGTCCGAACGCTTCTGTCGTTGCACCTCAAGCGCCTCCAGCACCTCGCCGGCGGCCAAGGAGGACTCTCGCATCTCGTAGAGGACAGCAATGGCGTCGTCACGCTCGGAAGGGGCAGTGTAGCGGTCGCAGATGGCCCCGACGGCGGACCGGATCCGTCTCCGATGCCAGAGGCTGATGGTCAAGACCACACCTGCCAGGGCCGCGAGTGCTGCCGCCGACCCCAGCACGAGGGCCATCGCCGAGACCGAGCCCAGCGCGGCAACGACCCCCGAGAACCAGACGAAGACGGCTACGAGAACCGCCAAGCATCCCCATTCGGAGGCCGCGCCAGACGTGGGGTGGCTGAGCTTTACGGGGCGCAGGAGCTCGCTCAACGCTCCCTCGATCTCCGTGTGCCGGGCAGGAGCCAGTTCGTGAGCCCTCGAGCGCGCCCACCGCAGGCGGTCCGCCCTCCAACCTAGCTCGGAACGCGGAGCCTGGGGCTCGGCCGAGATCCGTTCCGCGAGAGGTGAGGCGAGCAGCTCGCTCCATGGGCGGTTGGTCCGCAACGGGGTCAGGGCGGCGGTCCGCGTCGAGCCGGCCGCCCTCGCTGCTTGGGCGAGGTCGGCCAATGTGGGCCTGCGGGCGGGATCGGCGTCCAGGGCAGCGAGGCATGCCGCGACGAGGCCAGGGTCGAGGCTATGGCGACGGTCTGAGGAGTTGGGCGTCTGGTCCTCGGCCGGCTGTTCCGCGACACAGGGAGGCGGTCTGCCGAACATCATTAGGTGTAGAAGAGCGCCGATGGCGTACACGTCGGTTGCCGGCGTTGGCTCGTATCCTCGCGACAGTTCCGGAGCGAGGTACGGGTCTTCGCTCGCGGCACCGCATGGCCCCCCGGCCGGCGGTGGGATCGGTGGAGGGATAACGAGGTCACCGGCTGGTGAAAGCGTCACCCACCGGCAGTTCAGCCCCAGATGGAGGCAGCCCACGCGATGGCATCCATCTGTGGCCACGATGAGCCTTTCGAGGTGGCGAACGATGTCCTCGACACCAAGGGAGCGAAGACGGACCCATTGATCCAGGGACTGCCCCGGAGTGACGGACCACACGGTGAGGGCACGGCCCACCTCCTCGAAGGCATCCAGCGCCTGCGGAAGCCCCGGGCGGCCGAGGCTGGCGAGCCTTCTCGGGGTGTCGAGGAATCGATCCCGTCCCTCCTCGGAAGCGCCTCCCGGTAGCTCAAGTAGAAGCACCGGGTGGCTGGAGGCCGTCTGAGTGGCCTCGTAGGCCCTCAGACAGCCCCGTGGCTCCAGAAGGCGCTCGACTCGGTACCCTCCCCTGTGCAGCATGCATCCGGGGGCCAGTGGCTTGTCCGCCGCAGGGTCAACGGAATCGGGCAGGTCAGGAGACATCAGCTGTGGGCTCCCGTTCCTGCTGACGCCGTGCGTAGGCGAGGGTCCTGTCATCGGCGATGCGCACGATGATGAGATCGAGTCGCTCCTGCCCGGCGCCCGTACTGCGGCCCCCCTCGGCATGCAGACCCTCCAGGCCGTGGCCGGAAGGCGCTACCGCGCCGCTGAAGCGCTTGATCTGGAAGCTCGCATCGGCGGGCCAGGCGAACTCAAGTTCCGCCAAGGTCAACGCGTCGGCCAGCGCCGCAAGGGGGATGAGTCCGATTCGCTGGTACCCGGCGTCTCGCAGTGCGTTCTCTGCCGCCGGCCCGGCGACCAGATCGACGGCTCCGATCGCCTGGAGATCAGCGGCGCGTGCCGCGTCGGCCCGCTGCGCGGCGCTCAGAGCCGCATCCCAAGCGGCTTCGCCATGGCGCGTCGTCCAGTCCCACGCCCCGCGAGGCAACTCGGCGAGTATGACGGCGGCAGGCCCTGCCCAGGCCACAGCCACGCAGCCGCCGCTCCTGGGCACCAGTACGGCGGGCACGCAGGAATCGAAGGGCCAACCAACGTACCGGAGTCGCAGCATCGAGCGCAGTGGCACGCTTGGGGAGCCCGGAACCAGGGCCGCCCACTCACCAACGGGTCCCAGGCTGCGAAGGGGACGGACACTCACACGGGTGGCCTTCCACCCCTCGAGTGTCGCGGCTACTGGCGTCGAGCCTGCTACGTTGCCGTGGGGCAGTTGGTAGCGCCGTGCCGGGGCACGCTCCAGGGCACGGAGCAGCGCGGTGCGCCCGGCGCACATACGGACACCCAGTGGGCTCAGGCCAACGGTCAGGCAGAGGGTCATCGGCACGATCCACACGAATCCCCGCGCGATGGCGAGAGCGCCGCACACGGCCGCTGCGGCAACGCCGAGAGCGGCGATAGGGAGCGCAGCGCGTGTCCAGAGGGGCTCGACCGTGGCCTGTGTCGGTTCGCGCATGGACTCCCTCCCGCTCAGGCACTTCATCTCTGGCACAACGCTGACCTCCGGTGCAGAGAGCTCACACTGTGTCAGCCAAGCGTGCTCAACGCTCATCTGGCGAGGTGATTCGCGAGCAGCGAGGGATTCTGCGGCGGGGCGAAGCGGTTGCTGAAGGGTTGTGCTAGTTCGTGACACGCACCACTTGATTCACTATACTGGCGTTTTGCGCGGGCTACGGATGCCCGCCTGTGGAGGTCCGTGTAATGAAGGCGAATCTACATCCGAAGTACGACGTTTGCACAGTGACCTGCGCGTGCGGGAACACATTCCAGACCCGCGCCACCGTCGACAGCCTGAAGCTCGATCTCTGTGCCGAGTGCCACCCGTTCTACACCGGCAAGCAGAAGATTGTTGACACCGAAGGTCGCGTGGAGCGGTTCCGTCAGCGGTACGGCGACCGCAAGCCCGGTGGAGCTAAGTAGGTCCTAAGTCGGGTATGTCCTGGAGTCCGCTGTCCTAACGGCCTTCGGGGGCGGTGGGGAGAGAGGGGACGGCACACCTATGCGCCGCAGGCTAGGAGAGATCCTGGTCGACGCAGGGGCAATCGACGACACCCAACTGAAGCAGGGGCTGGAGTATGCCGCGGCGCACCGCTGCCTACTTGGTCGCGCTCTCGTCGAGATGGACCTGATCACCGACCGGCGGCTCGCAGGCATAGGCGGGCGCAACCGGCGCATTCCGTCTATGGAGTAGCGCGGTACGCGCGCACCTCCAGTATCTGGCTGCTCCCCATGGGCGACTCAGTCTTCACATCCATCACCGTTCCCGTGGGGCTCATCTTCCCCACTGCAAGACGGTCGCGCCGACCTTTGAGCCAGTGCCGCTGCATGGTGCGAACCCGAACCCAGACAACGCCGTCGCTCGAGGCTTCGAAGAAGACGCTGTCTTCGGTCAGACGTATCCGCAGCCATGTTTCCTGCCCTGGCGCAACGGGGGCCGGATCGAGCATCTGCATGAGCCCGCGGTCTACCCCGGCACGGCCCTCAACCGCCCTCAGGTTCACACGTAGGAAGCTCTCGCCCGACCCCACGCCAAGGCCGCTGCCCCACGTCTGGCCGCTGTCATTGCCAGGGTTCAGACGGGCCACCACCATGCCCACATCGGGAGGCAGGGCACGTTCGAGGAAGGCGCACCGGTTGCCCTGGGAGTGTATACGCACAGCCCCAGCCTCCACGGTCAGAGATGCTCCCGGATGGTTTGTGAGGCGAATCTCCCACTCGGGCCCCAGGCCGGTCTCGAAGGACTCTTCGAACACGGGCGCCCAGGCCGTGGCCTCTATCCCATGATCCTGTGCAACCAGCGGCGCCTCCTGTAGGCGGATGGATGGCTCCTACCTGGCGCTCAGGCTCACCCGCGCGATGCCGTAGGGCTCCAGGCGCGACTGCCACGTGGCTCCGTCAGTGCGGAGGCGGCCGTTCGCTGGTTCCTCCGATGGGTTGAAGACGACGAGCTCCGGCCGCCCTTCGGGCGCGACCACTCCGGCGACATCCAGCGCCTCTGGCCTCATCTCCAATAGGGCGCCGGCGGGGACGGGGCCCGGCACACGCACGACCAGGGGCGGCTCTTGGAGCTGACGCCCGAGGTGATGCAGTGCAGCGGCAGTGGTGGATGGCCCGAAGAGCAGGATGCCGATTCGGTGCCGGTAGTGGCCAGAGAAGACGGCCCCTGTGGTGTGCATCCCATGGGAGCCGTACCCATCGCGGATGGTGAGGGAGGGCTGCTGGTCCAGCTCGCCCAGAGCGCTCGCGCCGAGGCGAAGGCCAAGGCGGCCCGACGACGGGTCTGCGGAGATGCCCTGAAGGCCGCTTACCGGGAGCACGGCCACCCCACCCTCCTCCTGCTCCAGAGCCGCGAAGCGGTGGGCGACAACGTGGGATAGGCCAGGCTCAGCTACCCTCTCCGCTCCGAAGGGGATCGAGTGAGCCAGGGCGCCTGGCGATGTGACGACATCCAGCCGCAGCCCCTCTGGGTCGTAGCTCCCCAATTCGCCGATGCGGCAGGGCTGGTGAGCCCAGAGGTCGATGGTGAGCATAGCCACTTCGCCCTGGGGTTCGAGAAGCCAGCGCATCATGAGGGGCCATTCCAGCTCAATCATGCACTCCAGCTGGGGTGCAAGGGGTGTGCGCCGCCATCGCCAGATGCCTCGCGACAGATCGGGGGCGACCTCGCGTGGCTCCCACTGGTTGGCGACGTCCGTCAGCAGGAACGGGGCCAAGCCCACTGTGCACGTCCGTGAGCCCAGCCTGAGAGCCACCCCCTCGCCACGCCGCGCGATGGACATTCCCCCTGCTTCGATCTGGCTCCCAGGTTCCCATTCGCCAGGCCACGCCGCGGCCTCCGACGGCCGCAGAGCCAGGTTGGCACAACCGTAGTCGGGCAGAGCCACTCGGATGTGATGGCGCACGGCGCCGTTGACGCTCGTGTGCATGACCGGGGCACCCTCAGCCTGCATGGCGATGGGCTGGTCGATGGTGATCGTCGTCTCTCGCGCCCGAGTGGGGTTGAAGACCGCGTAGACGACGGGATCGGCCGTCCCTTGAGTCGCCGCGCATGACCGGAGGAGGGCGGCCGCATGCGCCTCCGACAGCACCGTCGCTCTGCGCAGCTCCCCCTGCCTGTGGAGCTGGCGGGGCTGCCATGGCGCCCAGCCGACGGCGTCAGAGTTCGCCCCAATCAGGAGCATGTGGCGGGCGCGAGCCAAGTCGCGCCCCCTCGCTCGGAGCCGGCTCGCATCGTCGGCGAACTCGCCATGATGCTCGAACAGCGCATCCCACGGGTTGTCCACGGCCAAGGCCGCGTCGGGCAACGTATCGGTACCGGCTCTAGAGGGAAGCAGTGCGGCGAGTAGTTCAGCGCTTCGCACGGCCGCCATCGCCCGCATCAGCTCGCCTCGGAACTCGATGTCGCGCGGCTTGAGGGTCCAGCGCGAGAAGCTCTCCAGTTCGAGGGGACGGGCGATCGCGTTGCCACGGGCCGGGAGCCTTCGCGGGGGTAGGGTCCCCTCCCGCTCCGCCAGCCACGAGCGCACCGTAGCGAACCGTATCTCCACATCGGTAGCCGCCTCTGCGGCGCTCAACCTATCTCGCACCGCGCCCATGTCCGGTAGCATCTCGAAGTCGCATCCGAGCAGGTAGTAGGCCCCGTCCTCAACCTCGGCCAGTTCGCCCGCCACGCCCTCGGCCGAGTGCTGGGCCTGTATGAAGCCGTACACCCGATCACCCGACAGCCCCTCCAGTAGGACGGGCATCCGCTCCCCAGGCCGGCCCTTCAACACGGTCCAGCGACAGCCCAGCTGCCGCAGCACCCACGGGATCTGCTGGTGATAGGACATCTCCTGGCAGAAGAAACCTTCGGCTCGGGGGTCGAGGTGCTCGCGTGCCAGATCCATCCCCAGCCGGCATGCCTCGAACGTCGTGATCTCGTCGGTGTTCGCGTTCACCGAGCAGGCGTACTGGCAGCCTGCGATGTCGATCTGATCTCGCTTGGCCAGAAGCCGGAGGCCCTCCAAGACGTCCGGGGCGACGCGATCAAGCCAGCGGATCGTAATGCCCGAAAGATCCACGACGGCCGGCACCGAGGGATCTGCCAGGAGCGCATCCACGCCCTTGCGGTACAGCTTCGGGAAGCTCTCCTCGATCGTCTGCTTCGTGTAGCGGTCGTAGGACATGTTGCCGTGGAGCATGAAGGAGACGTACACGACGCGCTTGGCCATCTGTGGACCCCCTGCGATGATCGGGGCACTTCGGCTGGGCAGGGCCCGCGCCCTTCCCTGCAGAACCTATCGGCGGATCCACCAGTGCCGGTTGCGACCCTCCTCGCAGGGGCCCCCCTCGCTACTGAATGGGCTGCCCTGCGCCTTGGTCCGCTGTATCTCAGCTCCGCAGTGGCCACAGACGTACCGCTGGAGGGTATTACGCTCTGCTTCACGCTCCGCCTCGCGCTGACGCCGCTGCCTCTCCTGCTCCTCGCGGTAGAGGCGCTCTCTCTCCGCCTGGGCGCGCCGCTGATCCTCACGCTGCCGCTCAAGCTCGCGAGCCCACTGCTCGCGCTCCCACTCCTGCCGGGCGCGCTCCTCCCGCTCGCTCAACGCCAGGAGCTGGCGTTCCTGCTCCAGCGCCAGCCGGTCCAGCTCCTCGCGATAGCGTCGCTCCTCCTCCGCCCGCATCCTCTCGACCTCAGCCCTATAGGCTTGGCGGTGCTTCTCGATCTCCGCGTCGACATCCACAGGAGCGTCAACCGAGTAGGTTGGAGGCGAGGGCGAAGGTGATGGTGACGGAGCGGGCGCGAAGTAAGGAGCGGGATCGGGCTCCGGCGGCCATGCCACGTACCAGTCCTGACCAACGCTCGGCTCGGCGCGAACTGAGGGTGTTGGGAAGTAGGGCTCCACTACTGGTTCGGGACGCGCCCTCTGCGTGCCCACAACCGTCGGAGTCGGCTCAGTGAGGCGGCCGTCGGCGCCTCTCTCCCCGAGGCCGTGCCCCAGGATCAGCCCCACAAGCAGGGCTCCGAAGACCAGCGGCACCGTTACGAGCGCCCACAGGAGCGCGCTTCTGCCATGCCACGGAGGCTGAGGAGGAACGCTTGGGGGAGGCACTGGCACACGCGAGAGGGACTTGCCACAGCAGAAGCAGTAGGCCTCTGGCTGGTCGTGGACGAAGCTACACCAGACGCAGATCAGATTCTGATCGTCCCCGCCGCCCACGGGAACACACCCCTCACCCGAGCCGCGAAGGTGAGCCTCCCTGCCTCGCCTTCGCACGCCGGCTCCGTCGCCATCACCGGCGTCACTAGGTTAGACGCGCCGAACTGGCAGAGGTGTCGGTAGGCCCTGCGCGCTTAGCCGCGCTTCTTCTCATTCGCCTTCATCATCGCTTCCCTGAACCACCCGGCCTGCCCGCTGGTGTCCTCCCGCTTTGGCCGCGGAGACGCCGGGCGCACGGTCTTCGGCTTGGCGGATGGACGCGGCGCCTCACCCTGACGGCGTGGCTCAGCGAAGGGATCACTCTTCATGGAGAGGGAGATGCGCTGGCGGGCCAGGTCCACATCGAGGACCGTCACTTTTACCTTCTGTTGAACCTTCACCACCTCGGTCGGGTCCTTCACGAACCGGTCGGATAGGTGGCTTACATGCACGAGCCCGTCCTGGTGCACACCGATATCAACGAAGGCTCCGAAGTGGGTTACATTGGTCACGATACCGGGCAGCTTCATGCCTCGCTGCAGATCCTCGACCTTCTCGATGCCCTCCGCGAAGGCGAAGGCTTCCAGTTGGTCGCGCGGGTCCCTCCCAGGCTTGCCCAGCTCCTCGATGATGTCCGTCAGGGTGGGGAGGCCGACAGAATCGGTCACATAGCGGTTCGGATCGATCTGCCGGCGGAGGGTCTCTGACGCCATCAGTTCCTCTAGGGAGCAGCCCAGATCCCGGGTGATGGCCTCGACCACGCCGTAGCTCTCCGGGTGGACGGCGCTGCGGTCGAGAGGGTTCTCGGCATCGGGGATACGCAGGAAGCCCGCGGCCTGCTCGAAAGCCTTGGGACCCAGGTGTGGTACGGCCATGAGATCCTGCCGCTGCTGGAAGGGGCCATTGGTTTCGCGGTAGTCAACGATGTGAGCGGCGAGCCGACGGCCCAGACCCGACACGTAGGTAAGAAGCTGACGGCTGGCCCGGTTCAGGTCGACGCCCACTCCGTTCACACAACTCACCACCGTGTCATCCAGGGCTTGGCGCAGGGCTGCTTGGTCCACATCGTGCTGGTACTGACCGATGCCGATGGCCTTCGGATCGATCTTGACGAGTTCGGCGAGGGGATCCATCAGGCGGCGACCGATGCTGACGGCGCCCCGGACGGTCACATCGTGCTCGGGAAACTCCTCGCGCGCCGCCTCGGAGGCGGAGTAGACCGATGCCCCAGACTCGCTCACGACAAGGACCTGGATCGATGCCGGCAGGCCGGCGGCCCGCACGAAGCGCTCCGTCTCGCGGCTGCCCGTTCCGTTACCGATAGCGATGGCGTCGATCGAGAAGCGCTGGCACAGCGCCAGGAGGGTGGCGGTCGCCTCCCGCCCTTTCTCCTCGCCGGTGTGGGGGTAGATGGTGTCATTGTGGAGTAGCTTCCCCTGCGCGTCGAGGCAGACGACCTTACAGCCGGTTCGGAAGCCGGGATCGATGGCCAGCACCGCTTTGCGTCCCAATGGCGCGGCGAGGAGCAGCTCCCGCAGGTTCTGGGCGAACACCTTGATAGCTTCCTCGTCGGCGCGCGCCTTCAGCGTGGCACGCATCTCCGTCTCCATGGACGGTCCCAGCAGACGCCGATAGCCGTCGACCAGCGCCGCATCTACCTCGGCGCTTGCGGGGGTCTCCCCTTTCACGAAGCGCCTCCGCGCAATACCGAGGGCGTCGTCCTCCGGTGGGGCGATCCTCACCTTCAGATGGCCCTCCTCCTCGCCGCGGAGCATGGCCAGAACCCGGTGCGACGGCGCCGCTGCTCCACTCTCGCTCCACTCGAAGTAGTCACGGAACTTGGCGCCTTCCTCCTCGTGCCCCTTCACAACCGTTGAGGTGATGAGGCCCCTGGATGAGTAGAGCTTGCGTAGCTCGGCGCGCGTATCCGCATCCTCCGCCACGCGCTCGGCGATGATGTCTCGCGCCCCGGCGAGGGCGTCCTCGGCAGTCTCAACACCCCTCTCGGCCGCAACGAAGCCCTCGGCGGCGGCCAACGGGTCCAGGGAAGGGTCCTCGGGGCCGAGGAGCAGGTCCGCGAGAGGCCCCAGCCCCCTCTCGCGCGCCACCATCGCTCGCGTGCGGCGCTTGGGCCGGAAGGGCAAGTAGGTATCCTCGAGCTCGGCGAGGGTTGCCGCGCCCGCGATACGAGCGGAGAGATCGTCCGTCAGGAGTTCCCGCTCGGCGAGGGACTCGATGATTGCGGTGCGCCGCTTGTTCAGGCTCTCGAGTTGTTCGAGTCGGTCGCGTATCGCTGCGATGGCCACCTCATCGAGGCTGCCCGTCGCCTCCTTGCGGTAGCGCGCGATGAACGGGACGGTGGCACCGTCGGCAAGCAGGGACGCTGTGGCGGCAACCTGGCTGGGTCTGACGCCGAGCTCCTCGGCGACGATGTCGGTGTGTTGGCGGGGCATACGATCTCCTGGCTGGCAGAGCGACACGGCGGTCGCTTGCGAGGGTGATGGAAGATGCTAGCGCGGAGCGCGCCACGGGCGCAAGTAGACCGGCCGGATCAGGTATCGTCGAGGTCGAAGGCGTCCTTGATCCATGTCACCCGGCCCGTTCCCTCGCCTGGCTCGAAGATCACCTCGACGACATCGAACCGCACGGGTGCGTCCTCGAACCCCTCCTGCAGCAGATAGCTACGGGCGGCATGCACGATGCGCCGGCGCTTGTGCCGGTTGACCGTCTCGCGAGGAAGGACACCTCCGGGCCGCCTGGAGCGCACCTCGATCACCACAAGGGTGTCGCCATCCATGCCGAGGATGTCGATCTCGCCCCCCTTGGCGACGAAGTTGCGCTCCAGCACCCGCAGGCCCTGGGTGGCGAGAGCGTCGGCCACCTGCGCCTCGATGTGATGGCCGCGGCGCTTGCGGTCATCGCCAGGGCCCGTCATGGACTGCCTCCCTCCGCGCCCTGAGGCCGTCAGCGCCGGGGCACGAGGGGCGCGCCGCCGCCGAGGCCCGCGGGCGGGGGTTCGGGCTCCCACCGGCCCCGCGTGCCAGTAGTGATCTCCCAGACCCATGCCATGGCCCCGAAGAGCTCGTTGCCCTCAACCACGCGCACATGCTCCGTGGGCCGGTAGGTGAAGAGCGCATCGTCGATCTCGATGTTCCACGCCAGGTGATCGTAGTAGACGAAGGTCCGCACGAAACGACCCGTCATGTACCGACGCACCCGCTGCACCTTCTCCATCGTCTCGGGGCTGAGGTCGGTGGGTAACTGGACCTCAACTTCGGGCTGGAGGAAGGGGTCCGGCGCCGGCGGCAGCACCCGAATCACCATCTCGGCGCGGACCACGAAGCTCTGGGTGTCGACCCAGTAGTGCTGTTCCAGCCCGTTGTTGAGCATGAAGGCGAGGTGGTGACAGGAGTAGTAGCCACTGCCCCCAGGCTCCATCACCGAGATGTCCTCGATGCTGGTGCGCTCGCCACCCTCCTCGTGGGTCACCATCTTGAGGGTGCCGGGGATGATCCGCCCCTGCACTCGGGAGTCATCCAGGAGATCCACGACGGTGATCGGCTGATCGACAGGCGGATCGGCCGGCCAAGGCTGCCCTGGCTGCATAAAGTGAAGCGCGGACGGGGGCTGGGTGGCCATGTACTCCGTGTCCGCCAGCCCTTGCCCCACCGGTGTCTGCGCGGCCACGAGGCTCAGTTCCTCGCGCCAGCACTCCTGGCCATCGCACGCTACCAGGCGGTAGCGCGTCGGATCTGCGGCTGAGGACTCACCCATCTCAGTGTCCTCGCCGAGGAATCTGATCTCCACAGGCAGCTCGAGGTCCTGAGGGAAGAAGGTCTCTAGGCGCATCTTGTTGGGCCGCTTCCGCGCCTCTTCCCACCGTCGAACCTCTTGGGTGACCCAGGAGTCACCGTAGAACACATCGATCTGCCGCACGGTCGCGTAGAAAGTCTGCATGTTGCGGTACTGCTCGCGCACCTGCGCCAGAATGCGGACGGCCTCGGGGTCATCCTGCTGGGCTGAGGCGCTCAGGGGAAGGCACACCATAAGGGCCAGCAGCGGGAGGAGTAGGCGTTTCATCGCTAGATCGACTCCCTCTCCTCGCCACTCTCCGGGAGTGGCGATAGATCGAACACGGTCACCTCGGGGCGAGACCCCACGCGCAGGGGAACGAACACGGTGCCCACGCCCCGGCTCACATATATGTAGCTCCTTGGCGTTAGTGCCTTCAAGCCGCGATAGTATGTCGGATATGCTGGCGATGGCGTCCACGGGGCGCCGACAAAGGGTAGATGCACCTGGCCGCCATGGGTGTGGCCACACACGATGAGGTCGATGCGATCCAGGTCATCGAGGTAGAGCACACAGGTCGGGTCGTGTGCCAGTAGGATGCGCGGCCTGGGCGAGTTCGTCTCGCGTAGAGGCGCGGCATCCTCGTAGCCCGAGCCGCAGTACCCCAGCCCGCCCAGACTGAGCGGGCCCGCCGAGGTATCCAGGACGACCCACTCGTCTTTCAGCAGACGGACGGACGACGAGGCGTAGTGCGCCAGGATGCCGTCGCCGCTTTGGGCCGTCATGTCGTGGTTGCCCAGGCAGGCGTAGCTCCCAAGGGGAGGCCCGATACCGGCCATCAGATCGATCATCCGCCTCGCAGAGCCGATGCCTCCGCCGAATGTCTCCGACGTCAGGTCCCCGCCGAAGAGGAACAGGTCCGGCTGCTCATCGGCAGCCATGCTGAGCGCCTCGCTGACCATCCGCTCGTTCGTGAAGGGTTGGAGAGCGCCACCGCTTCGGAGGTGTGTGTCCGTCACCATAGCGATGCGTAGAGGGGCCTGGAGCCCTCGCAGCGGCACGGCGACCCGCTCCAGCGCCAGATGGCGTGTCATGCCCCACCAGCCCCCGCCAGCGGCCGCCAAAGCGGAGAGGACCGCGGCCCCGCGGATGAACTGCCGGCGCGATACACGGATCCCCTCCCCCTGCTCTGGGAACCCGTCGGAGGCGTCCTGGTCTCCTCCGGCCGGGTGCTCCTCTGTCCGCCCCGCCGTCTGCATGGTCTTTGGACGATTCGGTGAGCCCCGGGGTGCCTCCTTCGCCGCTGACGCAAGGCATGCGTCGGTTTGACGGTGTACCGCCCCGGGCGGAGCTTCGCCAGCGCAGCAGCTCTGTTGCCGTGCCGCCTTCGCTTCGGCGCCGGTCTATTGGCTGCAGTCCCCGGGGAAGACCAAGCCGATCGACGCCCTGAGCGCATCCATGGCCCGCGCTTGTCCCAGGCTGTCGCTCCAGCTCATCGCTGGCGCCTGGCGCTCACCGAGGTGAGCCGCCACTGTGAGCGCCTCACCCGCATAGAGATCGAGCCCGTGCGAGACCTCGTGCGTCTCCTCCCTGCCCTCGGACACCACCGTGACCGTGGCGCCGTCCGCGTCGGGGAGCCACGGGCTTGCGACAGAGAGGTATCCCCTATCTCCATAGACGGCAGCCCTTACAGGCGTTGCGCAGCGCATGCCGCATGCGAAGTGGGCGATAGCCCCGGAGGGGAAGGCCAGAACTCCGGCCGCCCACTCGTCGACCTCGCTATCAGGCCCGATCCTAGCCGTCGCTTTGCACTCGCGCGGCTCCTCTCCCGCGACCATCCGCGCGAAGGAGAGGCAATAGCACCCCACGTCCATGAGGCTGCCACCTCCCATGGATCGCGACATACGGATGTTGTCCAAGGGGCACCCGAAGTTGAAGCTGAATGCGGCCTCGATGATCCTCGTCTCCCCAATGGCGCCTGAGGCCATCACCTCACGCACCCGCTCCCACTGAGGGTGACAGCGGTACATGAAGGCCTCCATGAAGAAGACGTCACAGGCCTGCACGACATCCAGCACTGCCTCGAGCTGTGGCGCGTTGAGCGCCGCCGGCTTCTCGCACAGGATGTGCTTGCCCGCGCGGGCTGCAGCGATAGCCCACTCAGCATGAAGATGGTTCGGAGTGGAGATGTAGACGGCATCAACGTCGGGGTCGGCGAGCACCTCGGCGTAGCTGCCGTAGGCCCGTTCGATGCCATGGGCCCTGGCGAACTGCGTCGCTCGGTCGCGGCTTCTCGCCCCCACAGCCACTACGTCAGCCTCAGTGGTGGTTGCCAGACCCTTGGCGAACCGTGCGGCGATGTTCCCGGCGGCTATGAGCCCCCAGCGCAGACTCTTCATGGGATCCTCCCTGAACCGTAGCTAACGGTGCGCGTCGCGTGGCAGACGGTATTCGGGCGGCTCTCCTCGCCGGCCTGCCCGTGGGCCAGGCAAGGGGTCGCCGGCGGCTCCACGGAATGTACGGTCGAACGGAGCCGTAGGGAGGCGCCATATGGACTTCGAGGCCCACAATGCCGAGGTGCGCGAGGTATGGGAGGCCTACCATGCAGGCAACCCCATCCGAGTCCCCATGACGCTGGGGATCAACCCGAGGCTGACGCTTCTCGACCCCAAGCTCAACGTCGATGGTACGACGTTCCGCGAGTACTTCGAGGCCCCTCGGATCATGTGGGATGTTCAGCTTCGGCACCAGCACTGGGTCCGTCACAACCTAGTGCATGACAGTGAGATGGGCATCCCAGACCGCTGGTCGGTATATGTGGACTTCCAGAACTGCTACGAAGCCCTATGGTTCGGGGGTGATCTGCGGTACATCGCGGGCAATGTCCCGGATGTACCCCCCTTCGTTACCGATGACCGGAAGTGGGCCTTCCTCGATAGCGGTGCTCCGGATCCCTTCGGTGGATGGATGGCGCGGAACTGGGAGTACTACGAGCAGTTCAGGGCATTCGCCGCCGAGGCCGAATTCCACGGTCGGCCGGTGGATGTGGTGTCCCCCACCGGGTTGGGCACGGACGGCCCCTTCACCATCGGCTGTGCGCTTCGAGGAGCCACGGAGCTCTGCCTGGACATGTACGCCGACCCCGAGTTCTTCGACGCCTTCATGGGGTTCATCACGGAGGCGACGATCGAGCGGATCCGGGCCTACCGCGAACGGCTTGGCGTGCCTGTGGCCACCAGGACCTGGGGGTTCGCGGACGATAGCGTGGCCCTTCTGAGCGTGTCGTCCTACCGGGAGAGGGTGCTCCCCTACCATCGGCGGCTGATAGAGGCATTCGGGCCCGACGGGCCCAACTCGATCCACTTGTGCGGTGACGCCACCCACCTCTTCCCGACGATCAGGGACGAGTTGAAGGTCAACGCCTTCGACACGGGCTTCCCGGTGGACCACGGGGGCCTCCGCCGTACGCTGGGGCCCGATGTCTTCATCTATGGTGGGCCTCATGTGGAGTTCCTCAGAGGCCGCACGCCCGCCGAGGTGCGTGAGGAGACCCGACGGATCCTGGAGTCCGGTGTGATGGAGGGCGGCAAGTTCGTCCTCCGCGAGGCCAACAACCTCGCCCCCCGCACGCCCGAGCAGAACCTCGCGGCCATGTACCGCTGCTGCCTGGAGCACGGCAACTACGCCGGGCAAACGCTCCAGGCGGGCGGAGGGTCAGGATGAAGGTCGGGATGGCGTCCCTCGAACCCTGGGAATCGGAATACTGATAGAGCGACGATGATGGACGGAATATGGGTCGGCGAAGAGTTCATGCGTGCGAGGTCGGGGGACAGAAACGGAACTCAGTGAAATCCTTCGACGCCGCCCAGGCGTGGCTTTCGGCACAGTATGACGAAACTCAGAAGTAAATCGCCAAAGGAACCAGAATGTCAGACTACAGAAACAACATCCGCAATTTCTCGATCATCGCCCACATCGACCACGGCAAGTCCACGCTGGCCGACCGGATGCTGCAGCTGACGAAGACCATTAACGCGCGCGAATTCCGGGACCAGGTCCTCGACAGCATGGATCTCGAACGCGAACGGGGGATTACCATTAAGTCCCATCCCGTCGCTATGGCGTACACCGCGGCGGACGGCCAGCGCTATGCCTTCAACCTGCTGGATACCCCCGGCCACGTTGATTTCGGAAACGAAGTGGACAGAGCCCTGAGGATACTGGACGGCGCCGTCATCGCTCTCTGCGCCGTTTCGGGCGTGCAGGCTCGAACGGAAGTAATAGCCAAGGCCTGCGCGACGCGAAAACTCCCGCGGCTCTATTTCGTCAATAAGATGGATCGGGCGGGGGCGGATTTTTTCGGCATAGCCGAAGAGCTGAGAGCCAATCTGGAACCCAACGCCGTCGCCCTTCAATTCCCTTTGTACGAAGGGCAGCGCTGGACCGGTATCGTCGACCTGTTGAAAATGGAAGTTTTTTATCTCGGCCGAGATCAGCTCAACCAAGACCAGAAAGCCTCCGGAATCCCCTTGGTCGCTTCTTGCCTGCCGGAACCCCAGCGCGCTGAACTTCGGGATGCGAGGGCGGACTTTATCGAAAAACTCGCCGAAAACGATGAGGAAATACTCTCGTATTACGCGACCGACCGCGAAGCGCCGCAGGCACTCTTGACAAAGGCGACGGCTAAAGCCTTGCGGGAAGGCCGCTTGGTACCCCTATTCTGCGGCTCCGCCTTCATCGATCTCTCCATACGCCTCCTTCTGGACGCGGTCGAAAACCTTCTACCCTCCCCTTCCGAGGCGCTCATCCCGGAAGGAATCGATCCGAAAACAGAAGAGAAAAAATATCTTCTTCCCTCAACCGCGGCTCCCACCGCTGCCTTTGTTTTCAAAACCCTCAAGGACAGTACAGGTGAACTCTACGCCTGGACCAGAATATGGACGGGAACGCTCGGCGTCGGACATAAGCTCCATGACGCTCGTTCCGGCAAGGACATTCTGGTCAAGCGTCTCTTCGGCATACAGGCCGACAGCCTTATCGAACTCAATGAAGCC
>ENA-UOUL01000915-UOUL01000915.1-bioreactor-metagenome-genome-assembly--contig:-NODE-915-length-46366-cov-82.356003_pt1 | contig 46366 bp, 36 predicted proteins | sample MGYA00249838_ERZ747220 | MGnify/ENA primary metagenome ERZ747220 (study PRJEB28778, sample SAMN05720191) | bioreactor metagenome | isolation source: Anaerobic biogas reactor | place: USA:Washington... | reverse complement strand
AAAAACCAAGGCCATGGCCGCGGTCAATAGTTCCGAAATAGAGAAGGCCAGCCATACCCCATTCAAACTGAAGTAACGGGGCAGTATCAATAACAAGGGCAAGAAGAACACCACTTGGCGAGTCAATGATAGACGCATAGCAGTAAAACCCTTCCCCACCGCCTGCAAGACGGTATAGAGAATGACCAGCGGGCCCATAAAAGGCAAAAATAACGTGGCCATCTGCATACAGGTGACCCCCACCACAGTAAGCATGGGATCCTGGGAAAAATACCGCATGACCCATACCGATTGATATTGCATGACCAGCCAGGCAGTTCCCAAAAACACAAAAGCTAGAGCCGATGATTTTATGATAGTCTCTTTGACCCTATCAAAGGAACAAGCTCCATAAGCAAAAGAAGCAATAGGCATGGTTCCCTGGGCCAAACCGTGCACGGGCATATAAGCCAGAGACCTTATGCGCATGAATATACCCAAGGCCGCTACAGCAGTATAGCTATAGCCAGTCAAGGTACGATTGATAATAGCTAAATTGAATACTGCTACCATTTCCATAACCATGGCCGGGAATCCTACCCGATAGATTTCCTTAACTACTCCCAGGCTGGGGCGAAAACTAGCCCAAGACCAAGTAAGCTGGGCTTTCTTCCCTTTCACCAGAGCGACTATTACCACAGTGATCACCACCTGAGAAAGCACCGTGGCAATGGCCGCTCCATTCAGCCCCAGAGCCGGTATTCCTCCCCAACCGAAAATAAAGATGGGATCAAAAAGAACATTTAGGGAAATGCCTAATAGAGATATGACCATTGGTAAAAAGGTGTTGCCTTCCCCCTGAATGATATTCCCCAGGGTCATGGGCAAAAAGGTAAACAGCGATCCCCACAAAATGATGTACATATACTCTTTGCTGAGAGCAAAAGTCTCCGGTGTACATCCGAAAAGGATCAACAGAGAATCAATGTAATGCAACCCCAGACCGATGGCCAGCCCGGCGTAGACAAAGCTGATAACAATGCCGTGCCAGGCGACATTGTCAGCTAATTGGACATCACCGCTTCCTAGAGTTCGCCCAATCAGGGAGGTCAAGCCGGTTCCGGTCGCGGAAGAAACAGAGATAATTAATATCTGTAAAGGAATGACCAGAGTCAAGGCTGCAAAGGGTAAGGCTCCCAGCTTGGCCACAAAAAAGGTATCTATCAGGCTGAACAGTGAATACACTATCATACCCGTAGTAGTTGGCAAGGAAAGCCGAAAGAGCAGTTTGGCTATACTGTCCTGTAGCATATTGACCGGTCGAATATTAATCCCCCCTCCCTGCACTTTTATGATAACCAGATTAAAAATAGTCTTAATTCAGTACAGGAGGAAGCCACGCTGAGTAATTAGGGCTGGTAGCTATTACCTTCATTAATATAGGTTTCAATTTTGAGATCATTTCCGTCGCTGGTACAGCGAATCGCACCATGATGGTCGGTGCGATATATTTTAATACCCTGACCGTGCAACTCATTTACTACTTCCGGATGAGGATGCCCAAACTGATTGTTGCCCACGGAAATAACGGCAGCTTGCGGATCACAGTTTTCATAAAACTCTTCTAGCAAAGAGCTACGACTGCCGTGATGAGGCACTTTAAGCAAATCGCATTTTATGGTGTTACCAGCCATCTCCTGCATAGCTTGTTTATCCAGGTCTCCGGTCAGCAAAATAGAATTACGATGATAGCGACATTTCAAAACCAGGGATAAGTGATTGGTATCCATTAGTTCAGTAGGTTCTTGAGAGGGGTATAATACCTCCAAGGAAAAACTCGGTTCCACCCGGAGCACCTGTCCGGCTTGTAGACCCCATAGGGGAATTGATTTCTGGAGGGCCAGACGAAAAATGCTGCTATAATCGGATGCATCCCGTAAAGCCTGGGGGTAAGCAAATCTCTCCACTTTTATCTCTTCCATGACCTCGGTCAGACCCAAAAGGTGATCACTGTCAGGGTGGGTGTTTATCACCAAATCCAACTTATTTATGCCACGATGGCGCAGATAAGGTATCACCTTCATTTCCCCCACCTTATAAAACTGACTGCCGCCTCCATCCACCATTATAAAACGCCCCTGGGGAGACTTGATCAGCAGAGCATCACCCTGACCCACATCAAGAAAGACAGCCTCCATGGTACCACGATCCCGCCAAGAAGGCGGCCAAAAGACCGCGGTTAGAAAGATAAGTATCAAAACAATTCCCAGCCGACCAGCGGAGCGGTAATATGGGTGAGCAACCGGCCAGCTTACTAACAAGAACAGCCCCGCATAATAGGTGCCGATCGCCAATACTCCCGGAGTAGCCACCCACAATACCCCACCGGGCAGTGCGTTACAAAAATGGGTAGCCAGGAGGATCATTTCTATCAGCAGGCCTGCTGCGAACAAACATATTCCGGCCAAAGGTGCCAACATCACAAACACCAGAGCCACAAAGCCGAGCATGACAACCAAGCCCGACAGATAAGTGACCAGCAGGTTAGCCAGGATGGAAACCGGTGAGATCAGATTAAAATAATAAGCGATCGCGGGAGTAATAGCTACCTGGGCGCAAAAGGGCACCAGTAAGGCGTCAACTGCCAGCCCAGAGTAGGGTATCCTTTGGCGCAGCAGCGGAAACAAATAGATCAATCCCCAGGTGGCTAGAAAGGATAGCTGAAAAGATATGGTGAATAAGGCGTGGGGGTCAACGACTATTATAAGAAGACCGGCTATTCCGAGACTATTGAGCATTTGCTGGGGACGCCCCGAATAGTAAGCCAGGAGTCCCATCCCACCCATAATGGATGCCCGTATTACGGGAATAGGCCATGATATCAGAGTTCCATAGACCAAAAGAAGCACAATGCCAGCGATCAACCTGTAAGATCGTCTAGCTCCCAGCAAAGACGTTAGCCAACTGGAAAGCAAAAGCAAAAAGCCAATATGCAGTCCAGATACAGAAAAAAGATGCACTATACCGGTATTCTGGAATTCATCATATAATTGGGGGTCGATGTCATCAATATCACCCAGTAGCATCCCCCGTAGTACAGCGGATTCCTGGCTGGTCATATACTCCTTGGTCCCCTGGAGCATGCGGTCGCGATAGCTGTTTATCATGCCCTGCCAACCACCGGCCGGTTCGATTTTGGTGATATCATCGGCCTTTTTAACGGACAAGAGGTAATAAACCCCTTGATGGTAGAGGTATTTGCGGTAGTCAAATTCACCTGGATTACCGCCTTGGTGTGGGGGTTCCAGGGAGCCAGTTAGCCATAACTTATCTCCCTTCTTAATAGGAAGCGAAAATTGGCATACTACCTGATACTGACGGTGATAACGATTGCCCTGATCGGTAGTCAACACAAAACGAGTGCGCTCCTCATCCACACGAGGAATGGAAGCGACTGTTCCTACAACCGAAGTGTTTTTAATCTCAGGCAGGGTCTTTGCAGGAGGTTCCATAGTCGGGTAGTAAAAGATAATAGCTGCCAATAGCAGAGCAACCCACCCCAGGGGATAATGGCGTGAGGGTTTGAGAAAAGAAAGCAATAGCAAGATTAGAATGATAGGTAAAACATACCACCAGGCTCGAAAGTAGGCGATGATCGCTGCTAAAGCCACACAGATGAAAGCAGCAAACCAGAGATGTTCAGTGACTGCAGCCGACTCCCTATCGGCAGGGGTTACCATTATTTAACGTCAACCTGATCCTTAAGATCAGCAAAACGCTTGTCACCAATACCGCTAACATTGCGGAGATCCTCAATGGAACGGAAAGGCCCATTTTCTTCCCGGTAATCAACGATCCTCTGGGCCAAGGTCGGCCCTATGCCGCTCAGATGCTGATCCAGTTCCGCTACGCTGGCCCGGTTTATGTTGATCTTGCCGCTGGCTGATATTCCTGATGCTGGTGCCGCCACAACTACTGATTGCAGCTCTGGTGATTCTCCCTGAGCAGGAACTATAATGGTCTCTTCATCCATCATCAGCCGAGCCATATCTATATAACGCAGGTCAGCAGTCGGTTTAGGAACCGCCTTTTCCAGAGCTTCATAAATGCGTGCTCCCGAAGAAAACCGGTAGATATTCGGTTGTTCCACCTCACCAGTAACAAACACAATGATTTCTTGTTCCGGAGGCTCCTGAGGATTTTCCTGCCCTGCTGGCACCATCTCTGCTGTCAGCAGAGTGATCTCTTCAGCGTGATTCTGACGTTCCCGATAAGATCCATAAAAGGAGCCCAGCCCAAAAGTAATCAGCAGCACCACCACAGCTGCCACTAGCAACCGTTTATCAATATCCCCCATGTTCATCACCGATGACTACTTCGCCATATTATGGCATTTTCCTCCATAACTGCTAAGATATGATGATTTTTTTGGTGATAGTGAGCTAGTTTTTCGATTAGTAATATTTTATATTCGTATATTTATGTTGACAACATTATCTATCTATAACTACCATAGAGGTAACAGAATCATTGTGATTAAGAACGGAGGTCTTAAGATGAAAAATCTACTTCTTAACCCCAAACAGTATAGAGATCGAGGGTATCCGGACGAGAGGTCAAAGGAGATCATGCTCAAAACCATTGCATGGTTTGAAGAGAAAGGTCTGGCCGAACAAAAGGAACAGTATCATAATCGCGAGTTTGCAGAGGATTTCTGGAAGTTTATGACTTCAGAAGGCTTTTTTGAGACTCTCTTCCTCCCCAAAGGATATGGTTCTGATCCCGACCAGTATTACAGCACCTATCGCATGTACGAGTTCTCGGAAATCTGCGGTTTTTATGGGGCTGCTTACTGGTATTGCTACCACGTATCCGCCCTAGGTCTCAATCCGGTGCTCATGGGTGACAATGAAGAAGCCAAACATAGAGCCGTAGCCAAGTTAAAGGAAAATGCCTTCTGCGCCTTCGGTCTTTCGGAAAGGGCACACGGTGCTGATATTTATTCTACCGAGATGACCCTGACTCCCAAGGGTGACGGCACCTACCTGGCCAACGGCAGCAAATATTATATAGGCAACGGAAATGTGGCCAGCACGGTATCAGTATTCGGTAAAATGGCCGATACTGGTGATTATGTATTCTTTGTGGTTGATGCTAATCATCCCAACTACAACCTGGTAAAGAATATTGTGGACTGCAACCAGCAATTTGTGGCTGAGTTCGAACTCCATGACTATCCCATTACTAAAGATGAGATATGCACCATCGGTCCCAAAGCCTGGGATGACATGCTCAATACCATCAATGTTTGTAAATTCAACATTGGCTCCGGAGCTACCGGCATCGTGACCCATTCCTTCTACGAATCACTTAATCACGCGGCCCACCGCGTACTATATGGGCAAAAGGTAACTGAGTTTACTCATGTAAAAAGACTTTTTACTGATGCCTGGCTGAGAATCGTAGGCATGAAGCTTTTTGGCCTGCGCGCTACTGATTACATGAGGGTTGCCAGTGAGAATGATAAACGTTACCTGCTCTATAACCCCATCATGAAAATGAAAGTAGCCATCCAGGGCGAAGAGGTTCATGAACTGTTGTGGGATATTATTGCCGCCAGAGGTTTCGAAAAAGATATGTATTTCGAGCAGGCCGTTGCTGAACTGCGGGGATTCCCCAAGCTGGAAGGCACCCGTCATGTAAATATGGCCTTGATTGCCAAACTGATTCCCAGTTACATGTTCATGCCGGGTGAATTTGAGGAAGTGGGTCGAATAACCGATAACCGCGATGACACTTTCTTATTCAACCAAGGTCGCACCAGAGGCTATGCCAAAACCAAGTTCCACGATTACATGATTGCCTACAACAGCCTGGCTCATCTGCCTAATGTTCAGGTATTCATTGAACAAATCAATGCCTACAAGAATTACTTGATGGTCTCCGGTCCAAACCTGGCCAAGCAGATGGAGGACTTCGATTACCTGCTGGCAGTAGGTGAACTGTTTACGATGGTGGCTTATGGCCAGTTGATCATCGAAAGCGCCAAAATTGAAGGGGTCAGCGATGAAGTAATGAATCAAATGTTTGACGTTTTCGTCAGAGATTTTTCATCCTATGCCATGGGCTTATACGGCAAGCCCCTCAACACACCTGAACAGATCGAAGCGATTGAAAAGATGCTTAAGCGCCCCGTTCCCAATCCTGACGAATTTGAGAAAGTGCTTCGGGAAGAAGTATATAATCTGGTGGACGTGTACATTCAAAACCCCTAAAGGATAGAAAAATGTTACCCCCCCTGAAGAGGTTTTTATATAGCCAACACCTAACACTCTCCCCCGGGCGGCCTAACCAGCCGCCCACTTTTTTTTCCGTTTTAGTTAACACCTAGATTTATCTCTTTAATGAGTTTTTTCAGGGCGCGCTTTTCGATACGCGATACATATGAACGAGATATACCCAGTTTGCGAGCAATCTCGCGCTGAGTCTCTTTCAGGCCCGAAAATAACCCATAGCGCATTTCAATGACCTCCCGCTCGCGCCGGGTCAATACCCCCATCTTGCCTCTGATTTTCTCTTCCTGCAGCTTAGCATCCAAAATTTCAATGATTTCATTATCAATAGTCAGAATGTCAATCAAAGAAATCTCATTGCCTTCTTTATCATAGCCAATAGGGTCATAGATAGAGATTTCCTGTTTAACTTTTTTAATATTACGCAGGTGCATCAAGACTTCATTTTCGATACAACGAGCCGCATAGGTGGCCAGGCGAACTCCCTTCTCATCCTTAAAAGTCTTGATGGCCTTGATGAGACCAATAGTGCCGATGGAGATCAAGTCTTCCATGTCTTCACCACTGCTGTCATACTTTCTTACCACATGGGCTACCAACCTCAAGTTGTGTTCGATCAGCTTGTTGCGGGCCTCCTCATTTCCCGACTTCATCTTGTCCAAATACATTCGTTCATCTGCTTCATTCAAGGGCTGCGGGAATACCTGGTTGTTCAAATAACCAAACAGAAACAGGGTTCCCTTCACCAGGGCGGCTATCGCCAGAGCCCAACCCAGGATGGCCAAGATACCACCTCCACAAAAATTGAGCGCTTTATACTATATGAGGGTGGTTGGTGAATTGTGCTTGAAAATGGGGAGGAAAGTTTTAGCAGGTGGCACTGTGGTCATAGGAAATAATGCCATGACCACCAAAAAGTGATATGGCAAGTCAAATAACATCGATATAATCATAGGAAGCAGTAATCTTTCGCAAAAGGCAAGGAGACGGTTTGGTGTGACCCCCACCGTCTCCCCGGATGATGGAAATAAAATCAATACTTAAATTGTCTGATTTTAACCTGCATTTCTTCTGCTAGTTTGGCTAAGGCTTGGCTGGCACTAGCTATTTCTTGAATAGAGGCTGTTTGTTCTTCAATAGAGGCCGCTCCTTCTTCTGTTCCTGCCGCATTTTCCTCAGCAATAGCAGATAAATTATGAATGATTTCGATTATTTCATTCTTCTTTTGATCCATTTTCTTGCCTGAGCTATTTAGCAACTCTATGGCTTGTCTGGTTTTCTCTATAGCTTCAGCAATACCTTCAAATTTACCCCTGGTATCATTAACACTGGCTGTTTGTTGATTGATGGTTTCTCCTACAATAGTCATGGTCTCGACGGCTTTATTAGTCTTAATAGTTAGTTCATTTATAATAGCTTCTATCTCCTGAACCGAACTATTGGATTGTTCCGCTAGTTTTCTCACTTCTTCGGCTACTACGGCAAAGCCCCTACCATGTTCCCCTGCCCTGGCTGCCTCTATAGCTGCATTAAGAGCTAATAGATTAGTCTGATCGGCAATACTTTTTATTACTTCACTGGCAGTTTTGATACCTTCGGCACTTTGATTAGTTTCTTGGATTATAGTAAAAATCTCCATAGCCGCTTGGTTGCTTTCTTCGGTTTTATCCATCAGATTTTCTAAAGTAACAAAACCTTCATCCTTCAAAGCAGCTACTTCATCAGCCGCTTGGTTTAAGTCAATTAGCAGTTTTTCGTCTGCCTCAATTATTTTAGCTAGTTCATTAATTCTCTGTGCTCCTTGTTCCGTATCTTGAGCTTGATCACCAGCACCACTTGCCAATTCTTCAATAGTTTGGGCTATTTCCTCGGCAGCAATTGAGGTTTGATCAGTAATTGCTGTCATTTCTTCAGAGGATGCGGCTACCTCATTGGATTGAGCGTCAATATCTTTTAAGATTTGCACAAAATTATTTTGCAGAGTAGCAATAGAGTTAGTTATAGTGCCTATTTCGTCTTTACGCGACAGATATTTAAGAGCTTTGCTATTTTCATCAAAAGTCAAATCATACTTGGCAAATCGTTCTAAAATGGAAGATAAAAGGATAATGGGTTGAGTAATTTGCCGTCCTAAAAAGAAAGCTAATGCTAATCCTAGAATAATGAGAATAATGGTGGCAAGGATTATTCCCCTTTGCAGGTCTGATAATTCTGATAAGACATCAGCGTGAAGTGCTGCTACTCCTAAACTCCAGTCCGTACCTTCCACCGGTGTAAAAGCTATGTAAACTTGGTTGCCATCTACATTAGAATAACTGCCAAATCCTTCTTCCCCATTTATCATTCTAGTTACAATCTCTCCTAAAGCCTGTAGGCTTGCATCTGTCTTAGCTTCTTCTATAAAGTTGCGTTGTTCCATTACATAGCTATCGTCTGGATGAGCAATCATATCTCCATCTTTATTAACTAAATATGCATAACCATTTTCCCCAAAATGAACAGCATTTGTTATATCACTTAAAGCAGTCCCCGGACGGCGGGCTAATAAGACCCCGGCTATTTCATTATCTTGATATATAGGGGCAGCTAACATTATTACTGCGGAGTTAGTAACTCGACTGATAATTACATCTGACATATTGGTTACACCATTAAAGGCCTTTACTACATAATCGCGGTCACCCAGGAAGGTCTGTTCATCTTGGTCTATGTAACGGGCATTCCCATCTGGATCTACTATGCCCATAGTCAGAAAACCATGTCTGGCCGCTTCCTCTTGCAAAGCCGGTAACTGGGTTTCCCAATCCATACTCTTAATTACATTACGATTCGCAATCATCTCCATCATGGTTATGTCGCTCTCGCAATCGTGGATCACTATAGTAGCTGCTTGAGTAGCCAATTCTGCCAAACTGTTACGTGAATTGTCCTGTAACGCATTGGAGGCTTCGTTGTAAGCGATTATGCCTAAACCTCCCCCAATGATCAGAATTGTCAAAGAGAAATACAACATCAATCTACTACCAATACTTTTCATGAAGCAATCCTCCCTTAATTAAAATTAACTCATACCATCAATTTTCAAGCTTTACCACGGCTTCTTCTCTTCAGTGGTTTACACTTTTACCAAATCTAAATAGGAATTAATTTTTCACTTTTCAACATGTAAAGGAGAATTTAGGTGAAGGGGCAATATGTTGCTTCAATGATTTAGTAATCAGAGTATGGTGTAGATATTAGAAAAGAAATCACTAATTTTACAGAAGGTACTCAGATTCCAAATGCAACTAGATATCTTGCTGTACGGTTATATTAGAGGAACTAGAGCCCCTGTCATTGATCTAAAGGGGCGCTTCAATTATGAAAATGGCTGATGGGCATGACCACTTATGTTACTGGCTTTCAGTTGTTGCCTCAATTTAATTTAAATATAGAAAATTTCCCGGATAACGGAGAAAGATCCTAGGAAATTCTTGTATGGATATTGTACCAAGTGATCTGGGAGTATACAAGTATTTAAGACAAATTATTACTTTTTCTAACACAATAAGCTTCGGTGGCAGGAGGTAAGCTCTGATTTAACAGCGGGCTTGCCTTCCTAGTCTCATTGAAACTTATATCCATAGGAGATTGACCGATATATACTTACGCACCACAATATCAGGGCGTATTGCATTTACTAGTTCGGCAAACTTCTGGCCATAAAGCAGTACCGCCCCTTTCTAGCAGTTTTTTGAGTCTTCTTCAGTTATCCTTTTTCCACTTCCGCCAGAGCTAGGTCCTGATAGGCATGAGTAAGGTCATGACAAAACTTGTCCCATCTCATACTCATCTGAATGGTTTCGTCATCTGCCTGCAATAAATTAGGATAAGCAACTATCTCAGCCATTTCGGCAGCTAGTTTATCAACCCTTTCAACATCACCGCCGGCCAGGATATTCTTCACAAACTCTTCCGGTTTATACCATGCAGAAGCCTTCTGCAAATCACGATGGATCTGCATCAGCAAGACATTTCTCGGGCCTTCCCACAGTTCATTTACAGCTGAATCCCTGTACAATCTAGGCAATACCGAAAAATCTTCCATGACACCATGACCGCCGAAAAGTGACATAGCAGTTCGAATAACATCGGTAGAATCATAGGAAGCAGTAATCTTTTGTAACATGATTAGCTCTCTGATATTAAAGGCTTGTTGTTTCTCTTTTATGGTTTGCCCATCGCGGGAAGCATTTCCTAATCCTCCCTGCTCAATTACACTTCGGTAGAGTTTAAAAGCTCCTGCAGTGCTCCTGCGGGCTGCTTTCTGAATATCCTGCAGCTGTCCCATCACTAAGGGAAAATTACCTATTTTAAACCCAAAAGCTTCTCTGAATTTTACATACTGGGTTGCCTCCCGTACCGCGCGAGTCATAAAAGCAGCAGCTGAAAGACCGACCGTAAGACGAGAATAAGAAAGGACGATGCCGACTACACTGGCTACCCCCCTGTCCAACGGCCCTACTTGATAAGCAACAGCCCCATTAAAGGTCAATTCACCGGTAGTCAGCTCACTGGTGCCCATTTTCCACTTAATACGGTCTATGGTGTATCCATTTCTGATTTCTTTTTCCTTATTTCCTGGCAACCAAGAAGGTACTACAAATAGTGCAACTTTGTCAGAGCCCCGAGGCTTGGCAGTAACCATCGAATAATCTGCATGGGTGGCAGAACAGAAGAATTTAGTGCCATATAATTTCCATTCTCCATCTTCATTTACTGCTTCCAGTAGGTTAGCGGGTATATCCGAACCGCCCTGAATTTCAGAAATGTACTGAGCTCCGATGGCAAATTCCCCGTCAATACCCTCCTGACAATGCTGCAAAATACTTTTTACTTCTGGAGTTTCGGCATAACGTTCCAAAATGGCCACCATGCCTTCTGTACAGGTGATGGGGCAAGCTACACACGCTTCACCATTTTGATAAATCAGGTACATTTTGATGAGTTTGGTCCAAGGTGACGTTTTAGGAGAGAACAAAGCTTCGGAAAAAATTTCTTTTTCCATTACTTCCGTTTCATAGGGGCGGACAATGCGGTCGATACGGTTCAAATGTCCATCATAATGCATCATATAAGGACGTTTCTCCGGTTGTGCTATGGTTTCGGCCATTTTGTTCCAGCGAAATGATGCCTTTTGGGAAATTTCCCTGGCTTCCCGATCCACCTCCTGCCAATTATCACCGACATAATACTTGACCACCTTCTGGATAAAAGGGTCATCTGCATAAAAATCAACCTTATTACGCCAGTCCAAAAAATCATTAAAACTATAAGGGTTGAACCTGTTCGGGAAAGGCAATACTCCCACCTCCAGTTATTGTCATTATATCGAAAGGTATATTCAAAACCAAGGCAAAAGCACAAGGCACGTGGTACCCCAAACCTTCCCCTTGTCTTTTCTTGCCTCGCTTGAATCAGAAGTTGGGCAACGGTACAAACTAGTGAAAAAGGGGGATTTATTATTAAAGTAGCTATTCTAGGGGCTGGCTTTGCAGGTCTGGCCTGTGCCCGGCATCTTGAACAAAACGGTATTTATCCAGACATTTTTGAAAAGCGGCACCGGGTAGGCGAACGCTTTCCTAATATGGAAGCCATTATGCACCTTATGCATAGACCCATCAAAGACTCTCTGGTTTACCTAAACAATCTTTTGGATGTTGATCTGAAACCAGCCGCAGTAGTGCATACTGTCGAGATGCATTCACCCAATCATAAGGCAGTGATTACGGGAAAAAACCTGGGCTACTCTACTATCCGTGGGCATGACGACAGGTCGTGGGAATGCCAGTTGGCAAACACAGTAAAAGCCCACATCAATTTTAATTGTGCTCCCAATTATAGTGAACTGGAAAAGGAGTACGATTGGGTAGTAGTGGCTACCGGGGACTCCAGCATATCCAGGGATTTGGGAGTATGGACTACAGATTTGGAGCCTTTCTTACGAGGCTGCATAATAAAAGGAGATTTTGATCCTGGCAAGATAAGGCTTTGGTTCAATCAGTCACTAAGCAAACAAGGTTATGTCTATTTTGCTCCCTACGATTCTAACCAAGCAAGTATTTGTACTGCTGCTGCTCCTTCCTCTCCTGATGACATTGACGATCTATGGGCCAAAACCATTGATCATTTCGGCATTACACCCGAGCCAGGTTCGGAGTTCAAGGTGGAAGAATATAAAATAGGGCGGGTTTCGACCCGGCGAATACGCAATATACTGCTAACCGGCAATGCGGGAGGGTTCATCGAACCCATGATGGGATTTGGCCAGGTGCCCGCACTTTTGAGCGGGTTTTATGCAGCTCAGGCTATAGTGACCGGTGCAGATTACAACCAATTGACCAATTGGTTCAACAAACGCTATGAAAGCTCTTTGATATTGAGAAAATATATGCATGGCCTCGATGACAAAGCATTTGATAGAATAGTCCTGGCCTTAAAGAATAGACTGAGTCAAAGCATCATGAATAATTCTCATATTATACAGCTTGCCATTTTGGCTAGAATGGCTGCCTTAAGGATGTAATCCACAGCAGTTGATAAGCATGTCTTCCAGGTCATATGTTGACCGCCGCCTTTTCAACAGGCCAGGTAACTCCTCTGTCATGCAAAAATAACTTGGTTGCTTATTTACCTATAAAGTACTTACCCTGACTGAGGTTGTGCATGAACATTAGGCTCTGGTTGCGATTCTCCACGGTAAGTACCCGTTCCATACTGGAGCTATCCAGGTTCTGGTTAATAGCTTCCTTGGTCAATCTAATAGCCAGAGGATCTTTCTCGGTGATCATACGAGCCATCTCCAAGCCTTTTTCAAGTAGTTGGCTTTTTTCCACACAGTGAGAAGCCAAACCCAATTGCATAGCTTCTTCAGCTAGCATGAATCTTCCGGTCAATAGCATGTCATAAGCTATGCCTGCTCCGATTAAGCGAGGCAGAAAATAGCTGGACCCCATATCGGCTCCCCCCAAGCCCACATTGACATAATAAGCTGAGAATCGGGCATCCGGGGTAATGATGCGAATATCTGAGGCTAAAGCAAAGCTGAATCCAGCCCCGGTTGCAGCACCGTGAACCAAACATATAATAGGCTGAGGGATTTTGCGCATCAGGTATTCCAATTCCCCCAGGCGAGTCTGCCAGTGATAAAGTGATGGGGCGTTGAGCATTTCATCCGGAAAGATTTCCTTAATATCCACACCACCACAAAAACCCTTCTCCCCAGCACCTCTTAAGATGATCACCCGCGTTTCCAAATCCTCCCGCAGACTATTCCATAGATCCAATAGATCATCCATCATTGCCAGACTGAGCGCATTCAATCGATGAGATCGGTTAAGGGTTACTACTAGAACTCCCGGTTCTGCGTATTCTAGGGCAACTGTTTGGTAATTCTTCAACTTGGTCATGTTCGCTACTCCTTTCACATCTTTGATTTCGGGAAGCCAGAGGGACACAATTATATTGGATATAATGCAAATTTGCGAATATCCCAATGGGACAACGGAATAATTATTAATATATCGGTGTGCACCCACTGTTTAATATATTCATGAATAATCCAATGATAGCATACGTCCAAATGGCAAATTTGAAAACATACTGCTTCGTTTTTTAAATATTATCTCGAAAAGACAGTTAAGTTTATGTATTATGCATTTTTATTGGGGCAGATAAGCAGGAATTATCGTGCCAATATAGAATTACTAATAAACTAATTTATTTGATGGAATACAACTGAATAGGCTCCGAGCTTTCTATCTAAAGCAATCTGCCATGATAGTTAAGCCGTTGGGTTGACTTGGAAACGGGCCAGCCTACCCGATACTGGCAAAGGAGTACAAAATGATTTCAGTTATTATTTATGGCTGTATGATTTTGTGCTTTTTATATGCTTTTGTTAATAAATGGGGAAATCAGCTTTTTAGGTTCAATTTCGCAATTATTAGCAGTTTGAACCAAAAGTTGATAGATATACCAAGACAATAAGTGAGGTGATTGCTGAAAGTTTTTTATCTTCTCTAATATGTTTTGTTATTAGATTTTTAAAGGGGAGGGAGAATGGTGATGGATGTAACTCGTCGTAGTTTTCTGAAAATGACGGGGCTTTCAGTTGCCGCTATGGCAAGCGGACTGGGATTCAACCTTTCAGTAGCAGAAGCTAGAGCATTTACCTTAAAGCTTGATGGATGCACCAAAGTACCGAGCATTTGTCACTTCTGTTCAGGTGGATGCGGTATGCTACTGCATATCAAGGACGGAAAACTGGTTCACTTGGAAGGAAATCCAGACAACCCGATCAACGAGGGGACACTTTGCCCGAAAGCAGCTAGCCTGGAGCAAGTGGCCTATTCAGAGGCTCGTCCTAAGACACCACTATATCGTGCACCTGGAGCTGAAGAATGGCAAGAGATTTCCTGGGAAGAGGCAATCGATCGCATTGCTAAAAAAACCGTTGAAATCCGTGAAAAAACTTGGAAGAGTACTGATGAGATAACTACGAAAACTGGGGAGAAAAAGACTGTACCGGCCAACCGAGCTGAAGGTATTGCTATGATCGGCTCAGCTGAGGTCGACAATGAAGAGTCTTACCTACTCACAAAGTTTTCCCGATTGATTGGAACACCATTTCACGAACATCAGGCTCGTATTTGACACGCGCCCACGGTGGCTAGTTTGTCACCTTCATTTGGTCGCGGTGCCATGACTAATTCCTGGCAGGATATGATGAATTCTGAGTGTTTCCTGATAGCCGGCAGTAACTGCGCGGAAAACCATCCCATTGCTATGAAATGGGTACATCGGGCTAAGGCTAAAGGGGCAAAAATGATCGTAGTCGATCCCCGCTTTACACGTACAGCTGGGAAGGCTGATATTTTCGCCCAGATCCGTCCAGGAACAGATATAGCTTATCTGGGAGCTATGATCAATTATTATATTGAGAATAAGCTCTATGATGAAGCCTATGTTCTGAACTTTACTAACGCCTTGTATAAGATCAACAAGGATTTTAAATTTGATGATGGTATATTCTCTGGATTTAATCCCGAGACCAAAAAATATGACTACTCGACCTGGGCCTACCAGCTTGATGCTGATAATAAGCCAATAAAGGCTGACAGCTTGGATGACCCGGACTGCGTATTGCAAAAACTAAAAGAGCATTTCTCCAGATATACCTTTGATGTAGCTGCCGAAATCACCGGTATCCCAGCTGAAAAAATCAAGCTGATAGCCGATACCTTCGCAGCTGCCAAACCGGGTAATATATTCTATGCTCTGGGTATGACCCAGCACACCACTGCCGTTCAAGGCATCCGTTGCTATGCCATAATTCAATTACTACTGGGTAACGTCGGTAAAGCCGGTGGCGGTGTTCAAGCCCTGCGCGGTGAGCCAAATGTTCAGGGTTCCACCGACATGGCTAACCTTAACGCCAATCTACCGGGATATTTACCCTATCCCACCAATGCTGATGTTACTTTGCATGATTATGCCATCAAGTATGGTTCAGTTCAGCATAAACCCATGGTGGCGTTGCTTAAAGCGTGGTTTGGTAAAAATGCCACGGCGGCAAATGACTACGGTTATGGTTGGCTGCCTAAGAACGACCCGACTAATATGCCCACCCAGACTGAATTCTTCAACTGGATGGATAAGGGCCAGTTCAAAATGCTCTTTAACTTTGGCTCCAACTCCACCGTTTCCATTCCTGACCGCAAGATGGTAGCTCGCGGTCTGTCCAAACTGGAAATGCTGGTAGTAGCAGACATATTCCTAGTAGAAACTGCTCAATTCTGGCGTGAACCCGGTATGGATCCCAAGTCTATCGACACCGAAGTCATTTTCTTGCCTGCAGCCTTTGTTTATGAAAAGGCTGGTACCATGACTAACTCTTCCCGTCTGGTACAATGGAAAGAACGGGCACTCCATCCGCTCAATGACTGTTGGCCTGACTTGGATATAGTTGATCGCATATTTATGAAGATCCGCGATATGTGTGCCGATAGCACCGATCCTAAGGATGAGCCTATCCTGAAAGCTAATTGGGATTATGATGATGGGCACGGTGAAGCAAGTCCCTTAAAAGTACTGCAGGAGCTCAATGGCTACAATGATAATACTGGCCAACTAACCACCAGTTTGGCTGAATATCTTGCTGCTCCTATCGGTACAGTTTCCACCGGTTGTTGGATATATGCTGGAGTAACACCGCCCGGTAAAAACCTGGCTGATCGCCGCGATAATTCCGACCCCACCGGTTTGGGTCTAAACAAGGAATATGCCTTCGCTTGGCCGGGTAACATCCGTGTACTTTACAATCGAGCTTCCTGTGATATGAATGGCCAACCGGTTGATCCTAATCGTAAACTGGTCTGGTGGGATGCTGCAGCCGGAGTCTGGACCGGCCATGATGGCCCAGACGTGGTTGATAAAACCAAAGGTCCCGACACTCCTGAAGGAAAACAGGCTTTCCGTATGAACCCAGAAGGTGTAGGCCGCTTATTTACTGCTAGCTACACCAGCGGAGTTCCCTCGTCGCCTGTTCCTGCTGAAAGCATAGCTGCTATTCCTATTCGTGGAGCTGGTATGACGGTTGATGGCCCCATGCCAGAATTCTATGAACCAATTGAAAGTCCAACTACCAATATACTGCATCCCAATGTTCAGAATAATCCTTTGGCCAAGATCGTCTCCACAGAGTTTGGCGATCCTGCGGATTATCCCTATGTTCTCACTACCTATGGCGTCTGCGAGCATTTCTGCGCAGGCGGCATTACCAGAAACATTCCTTACTTGAACGAGATCATGCCGCATCCTTTTGCAGAGATCAGCAAAAACCTGGCCAAAAAGCTAGGCATCAAGGACGGGGATAAAGTTGAGATATCCTCAATTCGTGGCAAAGTCACCGTACATGCTTTGGTTACAGATCGTTTGCAGACTCTGAACATAAACGGGAAGGAAACTGAGACTATCGGCATGCCCTGGAGTTGGGGCTTTGCCAGCTTGAATCCCGGCCCTAGTACGAATTCTGTGACAATGGCTGCCCTGGATCCCGGCGCTGGAACCCCAGAGTATAAATGTTGCCTTGTCAACGCAAGGAGGGCTTAGCAATGGATAAACGTATGGTTTTTGTTGATACATCATTGTGTACTGGCTGTAAAGCCTGTTCGGTAGCATGCAAAGCCTGGAACGATCTGCCTGCTGAAAAAACTCAGCTGATCACCAGTTATCAATCCCAGGGGGGCACTACTCATAACACCTGGACCTATATCAGCATGCACGAAAAGTACGAGAACGGCAAAATGGAATGGCTGATGTTTAAGCATCAATGTTACCATTGTGCTGAGCCTTCTTGCATGAAGTCCTGCCCAGTGGACGCCTATTACAAGACGGATTCCGGGTACGTGCTTATCGACCAGGATAAATGTATCGGTTGCGGCTACTGTGTCGTTAACTGCCCCTGGAACGTTCCCAAAACTAATCCGGAAATCAAGAAAACCTTCAAGTGTACCGGCTGTATCGACCGGGTCGAAAATGGTCTTTTGCCTGCCTGTGTGGCAACCTGTCAACCCGGTGCTCTGCACTTCGGCGAACCCGAAGAGATGAAACAAATAGCTCAGGCTCGTCTGGCAGAAGTAAAGAAGGATAATCCGAAAGCCCAGTTGTATGGTGATAAGGCCATGGGAGGCACAACTTATCTCTACCTGTTGCTCGAAGATCCTGAATTCTATGGACTGCCAGAGAATCCTACTACTTCTGCATCACTGATTGCCTGGAAAGATTGGGTGCAGCCATGGGGTATATGGCTACTCCCTATCGCCTTAGGTGCTTCAGCAGTCAGTTTTGTCAGCACCCGAGTAATTAAGAATATGAGCAAGTCGAAGGGAGGGGACATTCATGGATAATGATCGCGTTCTACGTTTTGGCGGTGCCGCCCGATTTGCACATTGGGGTCACACAGTAACCTTCCTGGTATTGCTGTTTACGGGACTGATTCTTTTCACCCCCGCATTGAACTTTTTGGCCCCGGTATTTGGTGGGTATGTCAATGCCAGCTTGGTTCACAAGATAATGGCAGTATTCTTTACTATTATTCCACTGATTGCTTTGGCTATGAATTTCAAAGGGTTTATTGAATGGTGGAAGGATGTCTTTTCCTTCGGAAAAGACGATATCAAGTTCCTGATGAAGTTTCCACTGGAATTCTTCGGATTCAACGTTGAAATACCGCCCCAGAGTAAATTCAACGGCGGTGAAAAGATGAACTCGGTGGTGACCACCACTGCCTGTGTTTTCCTTGCTTTGAGTGGTTATGTCATGTGGTTCAAAGATGCCTTTCCACTAGTAGTGGTTCAGTGGGCTTACCCTATTCATGGTCTATGTATGCTCATCGCCACTTGCATGGTATGCATGCATGCCTACCTGGGTTCTTTCCATCCAGGTTCCGGCGAATCCTTCTGGGGTATGTGGAAGGGTACGGTTCGTTCAGACTGGGCAGCTCACCATCATGGCAAATGGTATGATGATGTGACCAAATCCTAGTCTGCCTAACAATTATGATCCGCGAGGAGAGGTTTTAGATGGTCGTCAAGCGAGGCAAAATAAATATCACGGAAGATGAAAGCACCCGACAAGCTTATCAGAAGTACCAGGTTTTGAAGCAAACGGTTGACCAATGGCAACAGGAACGCAGTGCTCATTGGCTAGCTGTGATGGTTTTGGCTCCAAAGCCTCCCTATTTGCCGATCCTGGATCTACCTGAAGATGCAGTTATCGAGCTCTGGCAACGATTAAATGCCGTTGCCGGAGCCCTAATTACTGATGCTGAGGCGCAAGAACTGTGGAAGCAATTCAAAGATGACCCCAGTACCATGAACCCGGAATTGATCTCCAATCTGCATTTGGCCTTAGGTGGTGTAGCTCAATTAGCTGCCAACCAAGCTAGATCACAAGGGGTTCCCGCTATTGGTTCGTCATATGTAGCTTCCGACGATCCCGCCAGCAGTTATCTTTGTCCAGTTTGTGGTGAAATAGCTACCGTGGGGATTCTCAAGCAACCCGATGGCCATCGACACCTACATTGTAATACCTGTGGTTTCGAATGGACAGTAAAACGTATGGGTTGCCCGTACTGTAGAAATGAAGATTCTAAGCAACTGACCTACCTGCAAAACGAAGAATTTCCAGGAATTGAAGTGTTAGTTTGCCAGGTCTGTGGACGGTATATCAAGGAATTTGATGAACGCCAATTGCAAGTACGGGATTATATGTGGGAAGACCTCCGTACTCTTACCTTGAATTTCGCCACCGAACGCTGGCTAAGCGAAAACATCAAAAACCGTGATCATGTTCATTAGATAATTAAATAGTTTATTAAGGCCCGGAATCAAACCGTATCGGCTTGGTTCCGGGCCTTTTTTCTTGACATCCTGAGAGAGTAATGTTTCATGTCATTGCGAACCCCTGAAGGGGTGTGGCAATCTCTTAGCTCAAACCGTAGATAGGGGGGGAGGCTTTAGACTCCTATCAAAACGCCTTTCAAGCACTACTGATGCTTCCCCATCCTCCCCATTTGTAAGTTCAGCTATAAAATATACCACAAATAGCCTATAATTTGATTTAACCTGAATAAGGAGGCGACATATAATGAAAGTGATAATTATTGGTGGCGATGCTGCGGGTATGTCGGCAGCATCCAAATTAAAAAGAGTTCAAAAGGACTGCGACATAACTATTTATGAAAAAGGCTCTTATCTTTCCTATGCCGCCTGCGGTCTCCCCTATTATTTAACTTCTCCAGATATCAATAAAGATGATTTGATACAACGAACCAAGGAAGAATTCGAGGCAACCGGTCTAAGACCGATCCTTTTACACGAAGTCATTCAAGTGCAACCAGAGAGCAAAAAAGTGCTGGTAAGAGATTTATCCTCAGGGGAAGAGTTTGAAGACACTTATGATAAACTGATGATCGCTACGGGAGCACGACCAATCGTTCCTCCTTTTCCGGGGGTTGACCTAGATGGCGTAACCACCCTAAAAACCATTGACGATGGCGTTTTCATGAAAGAAAAACTGGCCCAGATCAACGATATCACCATTGTCGGCGGCGGATATATAGGGGTAGAAGTAGCCGAGAGACTAGCTTTGGCCGGCAAGAAAGTTCGCATTATTGAAATGGCCTCGAGAATTCTAATGCCCTTTGACCCGGAAATAGCCGTTTTTGCTTCTCAGGAACTGATCGACCTGGGAGTAGAGATCAATGTTGAAGAAAAGCTGACCGCCATCGAAGGCAACCTCAAGGTGGAAAGAGTGGTTACTGACAAAGGTACTTATGAGACCGATTTGGTGGTTTTGGCTTTAGGAGTGAGACCGGCGACAGATTTCCTAAAAGACTCTGGTATCAACCTGGCCAAAAATGGTGCGGTCATCATCGATCGGGAAATGCGGACTAATATTGCTGATATTTACTCAGCAGGCGATTGTGCCGAAGTATATAATTTCATCAAAGAGCAGAATTCCTATATCGCTCTGGCAACTACCGCCAATAAGTGCGGAAGAATCGTTGGTGAAAACTTAGCCGGCCAACATATCGAATTTGTGGGTACTCTAGGTTCATCAGCTTTGAAGGTCGGAAAGTTGGAGTTAGCCAGAACCGGTTTGTCCGAGAACGAGGCCAGAGAATCAGGTTGGGAATGCCAGAGTGTATTGGTGGAAGCCAACAATATTCCTCATTATTTTTCTGAGTCTACTCCTATCTGGTTTAAGATTATTTACGAAAAAGGTACCAAGCGAATTTTGGGTGCCCAGGGAGCTGGCCAACAAGGAGTGGTACTGCGAATGGATGTCTTCGCCAGTGCTATTTATAATAAAATGTCCACTGAGGAGTTGGGTATGCTGGATCTATGCTATGCACCCCCATTTTCTACGGTGTGGGATGCCATTCATATTGCGGCCAATGTGGCTAAATAGAAATCAGCGGTTTTCAACTAGCTAGTGTCTTGATACACTCTCCATGGTTCAATCCCAGCTATCAATCGGTGGTTCTGATGTCAATCAACTTGGCTCTTACTATGAGCCGATCATAATCTCCACCCGGGGGTCTAATTATCGGAGTACAGGTAGTCAAAGTCAAAGCCGGTTGCGGGGTGGGATCGATAACACTCCAATCCCGGCTGTGGGTTTCAAAGACCTCCTGAACAGCGTAAGTATACTGTTTGTGCCGGTAGGTGAGAATGATCTCATCTTCGGCTTCAAGTTTATGCAGATTCAAGAAAGGCGAACCATGGGCATTGCGGTGACCGGCAATAGACACATTGCCCCGGTTCGGGTATTGGCTCTGGGGATAAAATCCCGGGCCAGGCTGCAAATCTTGTTCCTCTACCCCGTAGCCTACATTAACTTTCAACCCCAGGGCCGGAATCTCTAAGACCCCGGTAGCTTCCACCAAATTTTCGGGAAGATCACTGTCCTCAACACTATCAGACTGAGTTTCCTGCTGAATTAGGTGTTGCTCGGTTTCTGCTACCTCTTGCTGGGTTGTGTAAAGATAATAGCGATGATAAACATAAGGGAAAAGAGCTAGAAGAAGCCCGCATATCAGTAGGATAACAGCTATGCGTGGTTTACGTTTTCGCACTTCTTTGTTTCCTCCCGCGTCTCATTACCATTTATTGTAAACAATATGTGTTCTTGGCGCAATCCAGTTATTAACGTATTAACTTGTTTTCCGCTCACCAAATACTATGAAAAATACTGCGAGGATATATGAATAGTGATCATTACCGAAAATTCAATACAATAGCACCCCTCTACGGTATGGCATTCAAATCTCAGGTAAAATACTATACCCGCATCATAACGGCAGCAAGCGAAGTGATCAACTTGACGCAGTACCGGAGTATTGTTGACGTCGGGTGCGGCACTGGAGCATTATGCCAGGTACTGTCCAAGCAAGGCCTGAACGTCACTGGAGTTGATGCCGCCGAAAAAATGATCCAGATAGCCTCCCGCAACCTACGAGGACAAGGAGTCACCCTGCATAGGGCTGATGCCTTAAAGGGTCTCCCCTCGGCAGATAAGAGCTTTGATCTAGCTATATCCTCCTATGTGGTTCACGGACTTCCGGAAGCTGATCGGCACATTTTCTATAAGGAATTGAGCAGAGTTGTGCGGCATAAAGTGATTTTCCATGATTACAACGCCAGTCGTTCATGGCTGACTGATGCAGTCGAATGGTTGGAGGGAGCTAACTACTTCAATTTCATAAAGCGGGTACCCCAAGAAATGCAGGAAACTTTTTCCCAGGTACACATAATACCACTTGCCAAGCGAGCCGTCTGGTATGTCTGCTCTCCTTGAAGCAATGATTAGCCTACCCACAAGATCCTTTTTCAGTTGAAGGGTGGCCAAGCATGAGGCCTAAAAATAGAGCTTAACATAGGGGGCAATGCCCCCTATATCAAGCGTCATCGTTGGAATGAGAGTGCTGGATCTGCAGCACGATTTCGTCATTAGCGGCTGAGATAGTTACGGTATCCTCTGGGGTTATCTCACCGCTGATGATCCGGCGACTCAACAGGGTTTCCACTTCATGCTGGATCAATCTTTTCAAAGGCCGGGCACCGTACGACGGATCGAAGCCTCTTTCCGCCAGTAGCTGTAGAGCCGCGCTATCCCAGCGCAAATTAGCCTGCACATTTTGGCGGAACCGCCCGGCTAGGTTTTTCAACAGCAGTTCGGCAATAGACTCGATCTGATGACGGTTCAGAGCATGGAACACAATGGTCTCATCCACTCGATTCAAAAACTCTGGCCGGAAATAATGCTTCAGTAAATCCGTCACCCTGGTTTTCATTTCCTCATAATCGCCACCACTCTGCTGAAACTCCAGAATTTCATGACTTCCTATATTAGAGGTCATGATCACTATGGCATTGCGGAAATCTACCGTACGGCCTTTTCCATCGGTTAAACGTCCATCGTCCAGTATCTGCAGAAGCACATTAAATACATCGTTATGGGCCTTTTCGATTTCATCGAACAAGATAACCGAGTAGGGTTTGCGGCGTACTGCCTCAGTCAGCTGCCCGCCTTCATCATAACCTACATAACCCGGTGGCGCCCCGATCAAACGAGCTACCGTGTGTTTTTCCATGTATTCGGACATATCCAGACGGATCATAGCTCGCTCATCGTCGAATAGAGCTTCGGCCAGGGCTTTGCTTAATTCAGTTTTGCCTACCCCGGTAGGGCCCAAGAAGATAAAGCTGCCCACTGGTCGCTGGGGATCCTTCAGACCCGCCCGAGAACGCAAAACAGCGTCGACTACCGCATCTACCGCCTCTTCCTGACCGATAACTCTCCCGTGTAGGATCTCGTCAAGATGCAATAACTTTTCCCGTTCGCCTTCCAGCAGTCGGCTGGCTTGGATACCCGTCCAGCGGCTGACTACCCTAGCAATATCCTCTTCATCCACTTCCTCTTTCAGGAGCATGCTGTGCTTCTGTTTGCCAGCCAAAAGCTCCTGTTCCGCACTGAGGCGGCGTTCCAATTCGTTTAGTCGCCCGTATTTCAATTCGGCTATGCGGTTGAGATCATATTCTCGTTCAGCTCGTTCCATTTCGGTACGTACTTCTTCCATTTCCCGTTTGATTTCCCGCACTCTGGCTATGGCCTGTTTTTCCGACTGCCACTGAGCCTGCATAACCTCCGATTCACTACGTAGATCCTGTAGATCTTTCAGCAAAATAGTCAGCCTCTCCTGAGATGCTTGATCAGACTCTTTTTCCAGGGCGGCAGCTTCGATCTCCAACTGCATGATGCGCCGGGTTATTTCATCAAGTTTCGTTGGCATACTGTCGATTTCCGTGCGCAGTTTGGCGGCAGCTTCATCCACCAGGTCAATGGCCTTGTCCGGCAAAAAGCGATCAGATATATAGCGGTCTGACAAAACTGCGGCTGATACCAAAGCTGAATCCTTGATGCGTACCCCATGATGAACTTCATAGCGTTCCCGCAGCCCCCGCAGTATGGAAATGGTATCTTCCACTGTGGGCTGATCCACCATCACCGGCTGAAAGCGTCTTTCAAAGGCAGCATCCTTTTCAATGTGTTTGCGATATTCGTCCAAAGTAGTTGCGCCAATGGCACGTAGTTCTCCCCGAGCCAACATGGGCTTCAGGATATTGCTGGCGTCCATGGCACCTTCTGCCGCTCCGGCACCCACTACAGTATGCAGCTCATCTATAAAAAGAATTATGCGGCCGTCGGATTCCTGTACCTCTTTCAATACTGCTTTGAGCCTTTCTTCAAATTCGCCCCGGTATTTGGCTCCGGCTACCAGTGATCCCATATCCAAAGCAAACAAATGCTTGTCCTTTAAGCCTTCCGGAACGTCCTTACTGGTGATTCTCCGAGCCAATCCTTCAACAATAGCGGTTTTACCCACCCCGGGTTCACCGATCAAAACCGGATTGTTTTTGGTGCGGCGAGATAGGATCTCCATAACCCGACGGATCTCCTCATCACGACCAATGACCGGATCCAGTTTGCCTTCCGCAGCCAGTTGAGTCAAATCCTGTCCATAGCGCGCCAGAGCCTCGTAGCTGTCTTCCGGATTATCACTGGTGACTCGCTGGGCGCCGCGTACACTGCGCATGGACTGCAACAGGTTTTCCCGGGATAAACCAACCCGGGTAAGCAAGTTTTTGACGTCCGCTTCTCCTTCAGCCAACAAGGCCAACAGCAAATGCTCCACACTTACAAATTCGTCTTTGAGGTTTTGGGCTTCTTTTTCGGCCCGACCTATTATGCGGGACAATGCTCCGCTCATATATACTGGGCCATCATATCCATAAACGGAAGGGACACTATCCAGTTGCTGGTTCAATTGAGTGTTCAGCTGAGGAAGGCTGATGCCAGCTTGTTCCAGTAAACGCGGGGTGATGCCTTCTTCCTGATGCAGCAAAGCAGCCAGAAGATGCTTGCCGGTCACTTCCTGATGATGTTTTTCAGCAGCTAGTTGCTGGGCTGCCATAAAGGCTTCCCGGGATTTTTGCGTTAAACGTTCCATATTCATGGTATCACCTCGAATCTTCCAATTGTCTGATTTGGTCTTCCAGACTTTCGATACGTTCTAGTAATTCGGTTATAATAATGGCGCCTTTTAAGTTGACCCCCAAGAAATCCTGTAAACGCATGATCTTGTTCAAGCGGCGCAGTGATCGTACTTCTACCCGGTCTTCTTCAACATCCAACACGCCCAACTCTATGAGCGTGTTCAACATGTTGGGATGGATACATATTTCAGAAACCGGAACGTAATCATATTCGCTGTGGTAGTACACTTGCACTAACTTCATTATCCATCCCGCCTTTCATGTAGTTCTCTGATTTTACGATAGAGATCCTTTTCCTCATCACTCATGGTTGAGCCGATGTCAATTTTGATCCTTACATACTGATCACCATTGGCTTCCCCTTTGCGGCCTTTAAGACCCTTACCCTTCAGTCGCAGTCTCTGGCCGGAGCGAGTTCCTGCAGGGATGGTGAGGACAACACTTCTTTCTAAGGTTGACACGGTAACTCTGTCGCCCAAAACGGCTTGATCGGGGCGCAGAACCAGCTCCATCTCCACATCTTTTCCGGTAACTTTATAGACCGGATGGGGTTTTAGGACAACTTTTAAATACAGGTCGCCGCGAGGGCCGCCCCCGCTGCCCTGTCCTCCTTGCCCTTTTAAGCGAATGGTACTACCCTCATGTACTCCCGCCGGTATTTTCACTTCAATAGTTCTACTCTCTGGAATGCTACCAGTTCCCCCACAGGTGCTGCAGATACTTGATCCGCTTATACCTCGACCTCCACAGGCTGTACAAAGCGAACCGGAAGATACCCGCAGTGATTTGATACCACCATGATAAGCTTCTTCCAGTGTCAGTTCCAGTTGATATTCATTATCTTGCCCGCGCTGAGGCCCCGTGCTATAATTACTGGCCCAGCGGGAGGATCCTGCCCTCCCGCCGCCGCCAAAAATGGAAGCAAAGAAATCACTGAAACCATGCAAATCGGCTTCGGAAAAATCACCGCTGCTGTAATAGTAGGTGCCGCCCATATTGCCGGGATCAAAGCTGTCGCCGTTGCGCCAATTGCTGCCCAAGCGATCATATTTTTCCCTTTTCTCAGTATCGCTCAGTACTTCATAAGCCTCATTGATCTCTTTGAACTTTTCCTCGGCGCGTTCTTTTTCCGCGCCACTGTGGAGGTCAGGATGCCACTTACGAGCCAGTTTCCGATAGGCCGACTTTATTTTTTTCTCATCGGCATCACGAGGAACACCCAGTATCTCATAATAATCTCGAAATTTCACCGCCATCCTTCCGGACCTCCTTCTATCTTTAACTTATTTCTCGTCGTATTCAGCATCAATAACTTCATCATCCATTGACGAAGGCTGCTCAGTAGCCGTCTGGGTGCCTGCCTCAGCAAGAATCACCGCGGCAGCTTCCAGTTGGGTAACCAGTTCCTCTATCCTATCAATAGGAGCCTTCTCCTGCAGAGCCTCCTGCAATTGATCGATCAATCCTTGTATCCTGGTGCGTTCTGCAGCGTCCAGATTCTCTCCAACCTCCTCTAACTGACGGCGGATGGAATAGGTGAGGCCATCGGCGTGGTTGCGGCGCTCTGCCTCCTGGCGGCGCTGCTGATCCTCTTCACTGTATTTCTTGGCTTCCGCCACCATACGATCGATCTCCGCCTGATCCAGATTAGATGAATTACTGATAGTAACCGTTTGTTCTTTACCACTGGATTTATCCTGAGCACTAACCTTCAAAATACCGTTGGCATCAATATCAAAGGTTACCTCTATCTGTGGCACTCCGCGGGGAGCCAGAGGGATACCCTCCAGTTTGAACTGCCCCAGAGTCCTATTATCCTGAGCCATTTTCCGCTCTCCCTGTAGAACATGGATATCCACTGCCGGCTGATTATCTTCAGCAGTTGAAAATATTTCACTGCGCCGGGCAGGTATGGTGGTATTTCGCTCGATTATGGTGGTCATAACTCCTCCCATGGTCTCAACACCCAAGGACAATGGAGTTACATCCAATAAAACCACATCTTTCACTTCACCCGTTAGCACTGCCGCTTGAATAGCTGCCCCCACTGCTACCACTTCATCAGGGTTTACCCCCATATTAGGCTGTTTGCCGGTAAGCTCTTTGACCAACTGCTGAACCACCGGTACACGGGTAGAGCCCCCCACCAAGACCACCTCATTTAGATCATCATTGGTCATGCGGGCATCTTTAAGCGCATTTTTCACTGGTTCACGCAACCGTTCCACCAAATCATGGATCAAATCTTCGAACTTGGCCCGGGTCAGTTTCGCTTCCAAATGTTTGGGCCCATCAGCATCAGCAGTGATAAACGGCAAACTGATCTGTGTTTCCATTACCGTGGATAGCTCTACTTTGGCTTTTTCAGCTGCTTCGGTCAAACGCTGCAGTGATTGTTTATCTTTACGTAAATCAATACCATAATCCTTTTTGAATTCTTCGGCCAGCCAATCTACTACCCGTTTGTCAAAGTTGTCGCCACCCAGATGAGTATCTCCATTGGTAGCTTTAACCTCAAATACTCCATCACCAACTTCCAGGATCGACACATCGAATGTGCCACCCCCCAGGTCAAAAACAAGTATGCTCTGATTAGCTTTACTATCTAATCCATAAGCCAGGGCCGCGGCAGTTGGTTCATTGATTATGCGCAGTACATTCAAGCCCGCTATGCGCCCGGCATCCTTAGTAGCCTGCCGCTGGGCATCGTTAAAATAAGCAGGTACTGTGATAACCACATCTTTGATGGGCTCGCCTAGATAGGCGGAGGCATCTTTTACTAACTTCTCCAATACCATAGCCGATATTTCTTCCGGCGCTACCTTACGGCCGCTTACCTGAAAACGCACCGTGTCATTGGGGCCGCTCTCCACCTGATAAGGAACCAGGGTTCGCTCATCAGCAACTTCGGAATAACGACGTCCCACAAATCTTTTAGCTGAATAAATGGTGTTTTCAGGATTGAGTGCTCCCTGACGACGGGCTATCTGCCCCACCAGTCGCTCTTCGCCTTTAAAGGCCACCACCGAAGGAGTAGTGCGAGCTCCTTCAGCATTAACTATAACAGTGGGGCTGCCCCCTTCCATAACTGCCACAACTGAGTTACTAGTTCCTAAGTCAATTCCTAATGCCTTAGCCATTGTTATACCTCCCTTAATCAATAATTAGTCAACGATAGTCATTTAGATGGTTTTTTGGCTAATTATATAAGCTTCGGCTTATGCATGATCTGTAATAATTATAATCGCCCCTTTTGTAATAGTCAATAATAGTCAAGAAATTTGTGCAAAAATTTCTCCCGGGGTCAATATGATTGACAACCACCGATAATTCGGCCAAAATTATAAGGAGAATTTTAATCTGAAAGGTGAGTAGTATTCCCATGGAAGATTTTACCACGTTTGTTTGTTATGCATTGAAATCCACCATGAAAAGAGTGGAACGTCATATAATAAAAGGCCTCGACGAGTTTGGTGTCAATATGGCTCAATCCTTTGTCCTGTTTTGCCTGTTAGACAATGACGGATCTACCCTTTCCGAAATAGGCAACCGGGCTCAGATTGAAAATTCTTCTCTGACTACTATGGTGGATAAATTAGAGCGGGATGGTTTGGTGGAGAGGCGTTTGAGTACTGAGGATAGAAGGGTGATTCGCCTATATTTAACGGAGAAAGGCCGTAAAATGGGTCAGGAAATACTCAGTATTGGTCTGGAATTAAACAATAAGTTTAAAGCTGAACTGGGAACATCAAGCGACGACTTCATAAAAGGATTGCAAATCATTTCTGCTACTCTGGATAACATGGAGACTCACGCCTCTTAATGTTTTCCTCGGAATTTGCACCCCTATAATCCCCCCCACTAGAAAAGAATAAAAAGAATACTCCTGCCGGTCATCGCACCCTTGCAGGCACCACTTAAAATCCCTAGAGAAAACGTATTTGGTGCGAGCGAAGTGCGGCGATCTCTGCCGCCATGAGCTTGGAGATTGCGAGCCTCCTGGGGAGGTTCGCAATTGTCACCTGAGATGCAGGGGAGCCTTTCGTAGGGGGGCGACGACTCTGTTGCCCCGTGTGGAAAAGGGGCAAACAGGTCGTTTGCCCCTACGTACACGATGTGCCATATCGTAGAGAGTACTATTTAGTTCGCTATTAACCTTTCTTTGATAGTCTGAGGCAAGGGAGCAGATCCCTTGCCTATATTTGCTTATTCATCTGTGGTCAATTTTAAGACATCCAGCAGGGCGATCGTGATGCTGAGCAGTATAGCAACTATAGTAGCCAGACCCATTCCCTTGAGGGTGACTGCTCCCCAGGTCAATTGCGCACCACTGACTCCAATAATCAAAACCACCGAGGTCAAAATTAAATTGCGAGGGCGGCTATAATCCACCTTAGCATCCACCAGCATGCGAATACCGGAAGCTGCAATGATCCCAAATAAAAGCAAGGACACTCCGCCCATTACTGGCGAAGGAATAAACTGTATAGCCGCAGCCAGTTTGCCTATAAAGGAAAGCAGGATAGCCAACAATGCAGCCCCGCCGATCACCCAGGTGCTGTATACCTTGGTGATAGCCAATACTCCAATATTCTCACCATAGGTCGTGTTAGGAGTCGAGCCCACGAATCCGGACAGCATAGTAGATAAACCATTACCGATCAGAGAGCGGTGCAGTCCGGGATCTTCTATCAAATCCTCACCCACTATGCTGCCGGTCACAAACAGATGCCCGATATGTTCCGCTACCACTACCAATGCAGCCGGAAGAATGATAGCTATAGCAGCAGGATTGAATTCCGGCACGTAAATAGTGGGGAATCTAAACCAGGCAGCAGCTTGAATAGCCACCACATCAACCATCCCCATAAAGAAGGCCAATGCATAACCAGCCAACACTCCTAGTAATATCGGGATAATAGCTAGGAATCCCCGGAACAAGAGGGTACCAAATACGGTAAAGGCCAAGGTAAACATAGACACGATCACTATTTGCGGATCAGGTGCCCAGGTAGCCCAGGTCATTCCATCTGGCGGAATCAAACCGGCCATCTGAGCAGCGGTGGGTGCCAGTTCCAAACCGATAACTGCTACAATCGCCCCCATAGCAGCGGGCGGAAATACCACATCGATCCAGCTGGTTCCGGCAGCTTTTACAATTAGTCCTACCAGCACAAACACCAGACCGACGGCAATGAACCCAGCTAAAGCGGCATTGTATCCATACAGAGGTAAGACGATCAAAACTGGTGAAATAAAGGCAAAACTTGATCCCAGGTAAGCTGGGATGCGTCCTTTACAAATAAACAGATAAAGCAGGGTGCCAATGCCATTGAAAAGCAAAATAGTGGCAGGATCTACCCCAAAAATAACCGGCACCAGCACTGTGGCTCCGAACATAGCAAACAGATGCTGCAGACTCAGAGGAATAGTCTGTAATACCGGCAAGCGTTCCTCTACACCAATTTCTCGTTTGGCCAATGTAATCCCTCCCCATTTTCCTAATAATCAGATCTATATTAAATAGAGTCGATCTCCGGCATCCCCCAGTCCTGGGACAATATAGGCTTTATCATTGAGACGGGGATCGATCGCTGCAGTAAATATTTCAATCTGGGGATATTTTGCCTGGATTTGTTCGATCCCTTGACGAACTGCCAAAGCACAGACAAACAAAACCTGGCTGGGTTCATATCCTTTATCAAGGATAAATTCCAAAGCCTTTACACCGCTGTTGCCAGTGGCCAACATGGGATCTAGCACAATGATGCGATCATATTGGTTATCCTGTTCAGGGACAGAGTTCAGGTAAGGACGGGCTTCTAGAGTTTCGTGATCACGATACATGCCCACATGGGCGACCCGTGCCATAGGTAATAAGCTCTGGAAGCTTTCCACAAAGCCTAAGCCAGCTCGGAGAACCGGTACCAGCAGAATACGGTTGTCATCTACAAAGGAGCAATCCGCCGGTACATCCAGAGGAGTCATAACCTGCTCTTGTTGCACTTCCAACTCGCGGCAAGCTTCCACTGCCAACAGCAAGCCTAAAGAATTCAAGGCCTCGCGAAACTGCTTGCTGTTACTGTCGCGGTTGCGCAACACCCGCAGAGCATTACCGGCCAGGGGATGGTCAATGACATGTACTTTTTCCACCTTTTTTCTCCTTTCAAATTGGTCAAAAACAACCCTATATTTTCGACATTCACAGGCTGATTCCTTTGGGAAATATTGGCGAAATTGATGAGCGATCTGTTGTTAGCCCACGTTAGGGGAGGGCTGGGAATGATAAAAAATACCATGTCATTCTTGAGTGGGTGACTGAAGTATCTTTGCAGGAAAGATCCTTCGGTCGTTCCTCCCTCAGGATGACAAATAGGATAAGGCGGGACGATGTGGGCATCGTTCCCTACTCGTTTGCAGGCGGGACGATGTGGGCATCGTCCTACGCCGATTGCTGCATTAACCCGCGGGGTATAGCTGGAGAAGGATCTTGGCTAGATCCTTGAAGACTGGGGCGGCGCTTTCCGCTCCAGAGACCCCTTCCTCTACCATTACTACCACTGCCCAGCGAGGGTTTTCAGCGGGGAGATAACCGGCAAACCAGGTGTTCAATATTTCTTCCTGTTGTTCGTTGATCTGACCGGTCTGGCTGGTTCCGGTCTTGCCAGCCAAACTGACTTCGGCCAGAGCGGCACTGCGACCGGTACCTTTTTCTACTGTCAGGCTTAACATATGCTGCAGTTTACGGGCAGTATCAGTTGATAAAACCTGTTCTGGAGGCTGAGGAACAGGATAATGCTGTTGACCCTGATCATCAGTATAGTAGAGAACCAAGGCAGGCGGAATCCAACAACCGTCATCAGCTATGGTAGCCAGCAAGGAAGTCAACTGCAGAGGAGTCAATTGCACTCCCTGCTGCCCCAGAGCAGCATTGCCCAAAGCCACCGGGCCCGGATTTATACTTATACCACTGCCCGCCCGATAGGGGCCGTAGCCCACCAGAGTCTCATCGGTCAGGTGGAGTTTTTGCGCATACTCCAGGAGAGTTTTTCGACCGACCAACTGGGCGACTTCGATAAAGGCCGGGTTACAGGAATAAGCCAAAGCATCTTCAAAAGTAATCTCACCATGCCCTTCTTCCTTCCAGCAAGAGATCTCCACCTGCTCATTGAAACGATAAGAACCACTGCAATGAAAAGAAGTAGCAAAGTCAACTAACCCTTCCTCAAGAGCCGCAGCAGCTACCAGCGGTTTGAAAAGCGAACCAGGATAAAAACTGGTTAGAGCCCGATTTATCAGAGGGCTTTCCTGGTGGGTATCTATAACCTGGCTCACTCGATAGGGATCAAAGGTAGGTCGGCTGGCCAGAGCCAGTATTTGACGGGTTTCTATATCCATCACCACCACTGCCCCTTTTGGAACCCGTTCATCCATCAGTGTTTCCAGAGCAGTCTGGACTCTTTTGTCAATGGTCAGAACCACCGAACCCCGTGCCTGATCCTGCTCCTGGCGGATCTTATACATGAGCCCATTTATAACTTCTCCGCGGGCATCTTGAACCGATACCATTTCCAGAGAGGCTGGATTCGTACTAAGAACATCATCATAGACCTTTTCAATACCGGACAAGCCTCGGACGGTCTTACCCTTTTCCACCGTGCCGATAATATGAGCCAGAAATCCAGTGGTGACATAACGTTTTTGCACCGGTGCCACTATCACTCCGGGCTGATCCTGGCGTTGCAGGAGAGCTACCTGCGAATCAGTCAGATCGGTAGCTAAACGTATGAAGGGTTCGCCAGCCTGAAGACTCCTTTTGATATCTTTCACAACCTGGTTGCTGGTCAGTCCCGGCACTATGTCCACCAAACGTTGCGCCAGATCGTTTATGGCTGTATCACTGATGGTTGCCTTTTTCCCTGGAGATCCCTCTGATTGAAAAGCCTCTTGGGGAAAACAATAGAGAGCGGAGGTTGTCCGGGTACCGGTCAGAGGAAGTAGATTGCGATCCCAGATCACTCCGCGGTGGTACTCTTTGAGTTCGATTTGCTGACTGCGCATGGCTACGGCCTGAGCAGCCAGATCCTGTCCGCGCACGATCTGATAATAGGCCATCAGCAAGGTCAAGCCGCTAAAAATTATTAGAAATGACACCATTAAAACTGTTATGCGGTATATGCGCAAGTATACTCCTCCATGGGACTCTTTTAGGAACGATTAAAATCCCCTAGCTCACGCTAGGGTATGTATAAATATACTAGTGACCGTTGGCGAAGCATGGGTACAAACATCCTGCGAAGGCGGTTGGCGGAAGGGGGCGTAGCCGCATGGATGCGGCTCGAGCGCCTCTGAGCACGGATGCGAATTGGCGCTGTACCCCTGGAGGCAATCGACAAGCAGTTGATGTTGTCCATGCGCAGACTGGGAACAGGTATGTTTATACATACCCGTTTAACCAGCTAAACTTTTTAGTGGTCTCGGACTTTTCCTTAGCATGAACTATATTGGGAGGAGTTATTCCTGGGTCAGGATGGTCAGAGGAAAAGGCAGGTTGTTCAAGATTTCCAACAGATCCACTACGGTATCCTCCGTTCCCCGAATCACCACCAGACCCTGGTTGCGATCAAGAGTGGAAACGATACCCAAATGGTCAAAGGCTTCTATTAGGCGGGTGAGCATATCGATGTGGGCCGGATCTACCTGGGCCATTATATTACTGCTCATAGCTATTCCCTTTCAGCCGATAAAGAATGGAGTGGATATCCACCGGTTGAGAATACGGTATAAAGACACGCTGGCGAGGATGACGGGCCCGGTCGACCTCTTCACCATCGCTGTCGTACAAGTGTATCAGTTGGACGGGTGTTGAACCCGACTGCGGAGTCAGTAGCCACAGGGGATCACCGGGGCCAAAATTAGCACGCTGCTCCACTTCCAGCCAAGCCCGCTCAGCATCGTAGCCCTTGACCACTCCGCAAAACTCAGCCCGATTGGGGTTTTTTTGATTGGCAGCGTCCTGAAGGTCTAAGTCAGCTCCGTCCAAAAAACCAGCGGTAAATGGCCGGGTGGCTACCGCCCTCAGTTGATCCATCCATTTCTCCAGTTGAGCTGGGTCATCAAAGGAACCCTGTTTGTAAGCATCCAGAGCTTCCCGGTAGACTCGAGCTACAACCGCCAGGTAAAGCGGACTTTTCATGCGTCCTTCTATTTTGAAGGCATCTACGCCCGCCTCCACCAACCGGGGAAGGTGCTCCAAAAGGCAGAGATCGCGAGAGTTGAGGATGTAGGTGCCTCGCTGGTCTTCATGAACCGGGTAGTACTCGCCAGGGCGTTTTTCTTCCAGGAGGGCATATTGATAGCGACAGGGATGGGCACATTTGCCCCGGTTGGCACTGCGCCCCGTCATAAATGACGACAACAGGCAGCGTCCCGAGTAAGACATGCACATGGCTCCATGCACAAACATCTCGATTTCGATGCCAGCCCGTTCCTTGATCATGCGGATTTCCTCCAGGCTCAGTTCCCGGGCGGCCACGATGCGGCGCGCCCCCAGATCACGGTAAAAGGCGGCCGATTCATAGTTGGTGACATTGGCCTGAGTACTGATAGTAATAGGAATGGAAGGAGCATAGCGATGGGCCATGCGTATGATTCCGGGGTCGGATATGATCAAACCGTCCACTCTCAATTGCTCCAGTTCTTCCAGATAAGAGGGCAGATCAGTTAAGTCCTGGTTATGGGCGAAAATATTTACGGTAACATATACACGTTTCCCCCGGTGGTGGGCCTCGGCTACCCCTGCCTGCAAATCAGAGCGGTTCAGGTTGCCGGCATAAGCCCTCAAACTGTAGTTGTGACCACCGGCGTACACAGCGTCCGCGCCAAAGGTTAATGCCGTGTAGAGTTTCTCCAAATCACCCGCGGGCAAAACCAGTTCCGGCAGTTTTATGGTCTGTACCTGGTTATCAGTCAATATATCGCCCCTTGGCTCTTAAATGTTCTTCATAGGTTACCGAAAAATGATGACTGCCATCCCCCCGAGCTACATAGTACAAATAGTTATGCTCTTGAGGATGCAGGGCGGCTTCCAGGCTTGCCAGGCCAGGGTTGGCGATTGGGCCAGGCGGCAAGCCTAAATATTTATAAGTATTGTAAGGATTATCGATCTCCAGATCCGCATAGGTCACGACTTCTTTATGGTTGGGTAAACAATAGAGTACGGTGGCATCGATCTGCAGTAACATACCTCGGGCCAAACGATTATGAATGACCCCGGATATAACTTCCCTTTCCGAGCCGACTTGAGCTTCTCTTTCTATCAATGAGGCTAGAGTGACCGTTTCATTTATAGTGAGGTTGTTTTCATCAGCGGCAGCCGCTAGCTTTTCCTGCCAAAGGTGGTCAAAGGTAGCTAACATATGCTGTATCATTTCCTGCGCAGTTATGTCTTCGGGAATCACATAAGTATCTGGAAACAGGAATCCCTCCAGGGCATGATCAGCCTGGGGAGATACACCCTCCAGAAAGGCAAAAGAATAATCTGCTTCTAAGGCCTCCTGCCACTCTGCTTCGGTAAAAAGTCCCTGTTTGACAAACAATCTGCCTATCTGATCGACCGTGTATCCCTCCGGTATAGTGATAGACTGGGTCACTACCGCTCCTCGGGCAATATCACCAGCTATTTCACTCACCGACTGGCTCCGTTTGAATATGTAATGTCCCGCCTTCAACTGGCTGTCCAATCCTTCTTTACGACAATAGGACAAGAAAGCATTGGCACTGTGTACCAAACCAGCTTCCTCCAGCTGGATAGCGATCTCGCGGGCGGTGCTATTGGCAGGTATGCGCACATCTATGGGACGGTGATCAGCAGGATCTACCGGCTCATACTGACGGTTCAAATAGTTGTAACCCATCAGGATCGCAACTATCAAGAATAATAAGGCCAGCCAAATAGCAGGTCGGAGTCTAGAATGTTTCTTTATCGAGATCTCACTCATTTCCTTCTCCTGATTCTAAGGGAGGCCCCTGATCAGTTGTGTCTGTTTCACTGCTAGGATCAGGCTCCTCATGGGGAGGAAAGATCTGATCACCTATGGGTGTCCCAGTGTCATCATCATCTCCATTTATCGGTATATCCAGTACCGGCCCGGTATATATCAGAGTATGGAGTGGTCTATAATGATCAGTAGCCAATTGAGTGCGTTGGGCGACATTGCCGTTTTCATCGTAAACCAGCTTAAAGGAACGAGCTACATAGCCCGGGAAGCCCTTCTGGTCGATCTTCTCCTCGCCAGGATTCAAAGTGAGATCTTCCTGACGGATCTCCTGAAAAGGTATTACTTTATCAACAACACTGGTAAGTTCAATGCGCTTTTTGTTGCTCAAATGTCCGTATATGGTGACGGTTAGTTGACCGCCCCCGGTATTGGTACGGATATAAATGGGATGATCGGTATTGTTCTTAAACCGAAAATCCTGAATCCCCCAGCTAACGGTAGCATCCAATCCCACCGGAATATAGGCCACAGCCAAAGCATGATTATGACGTTCGACAATCTCCAGATCAGCTTTCAAAACCGAGTTATACAGAGTGGAAGACACCTGACAGATTCCTCCACCCACACCTGGTTCAAATCTGCCACTGACAATGACCATGGCATCACGATAGCCCGTTTCAAAAGAGCGGGCACCCACTGTTTTGTTAAAGGAAAAAACCTCGCCTGGATTTACTACCTGCCCGTTTATAGCCGAAGCAGCCCTTACCAGGTTGTGAGTTCGATCTATCTCACCACTGTTATACCAGGTGATAGCTGAGGAAAGTTCCCCCATTACTTTTAGATCTTCTTCACTGATGGATGGGTAAACCTGGTCAACCACTATAGGGATCTTTAGTTCTTCCCAAGCAGACCATTGAGTGGGCATGGTATCCCAGGTGGCTGCAATGTTCACCTGTTTTCCTTCCTTACCAGGCACCACAATCAATCCCAGATCTCGATCGACTTCCAGCTGCGGATCAACGGGTGGCTGTCCTATATGTTGATTCCACTCTTCAGCCAGTTTTTCCAGGACAGCCTGGTTATATTCGATAGGTGGGGCATAAGCGATCACGCGAGCTCCATCCAGATTTAAGAGTTTGGAGCGGATGCCCCGTTCCTGCTCCTGTTCCCAAATCTCATCAATAACCTTGTCGATACTTGCTTTTTTGCATATTTCACCCATGGTGGTGCTATAAGAGAACTCCCGAAAATAAAAGTTGACCGGCGTTTGATATAGCCTATCAAAATGTGCTTCTATGTCAGAAGCCACTTCATACCGATCCTGGCCACCCACCGGCACCGTAGCGATGGCCACACCGGGCAAGAATTGATCAGTCTGATAGAAAAATTGGTAAAAATAGAGCACCAGGGCTGCGATTATGCCGGCGATCACCACCAGAACAAAAACCAGCCCTTTTTTAAGTTTTGCACTAATCAAGAATTAACCCCCACAACCTAGAATGTAGTACAGCTTATTCTCCTCTTTCACTATTATACGATATTATCGTCCCCAGCCTAGCAGTAGTTTAAATAAAGAATAAGTCCTCGCTTATAGTCTAGATTAATCCACCCATGTGAATACAGTTTTTCACAAAAAAACAGGGCAGAAGTCCCTGCTTCTCCCCTGTTTCGCTATGTTTACAGTTCTTCGGACTCCACCAGTTCTTGCCAAGCGTCAGCCACTCGCTCCCATTCCTCGTCATCTTCTATATCACTCAGGAACTCATTGCCTTCCTCATCATGGACTACTTTGAGAATGATGACTTCGATCTCTTCTTCATCTGCCAATTCCTCTTCGTCTTCCAGAGGAACTAAAACCCGGTAAACATCCTGCTCAATTTCCAGTTCCGCCAGCAGTTCAAACTGATGCTCTACTCCTTCGTCATCTACCAGAACCAGTATGGGATACTCTTCATCAAATATCTCCTCATGGGTCATTTCTTCACCTCATTTCGAAAACTAGTCACATTCTAATATTTACCTGCTTTACTTGTCAAACCTATGATTTTGGTTTTGGGCATCAAGGTAACTTTGTAGGATATAGACTGCCGCCACTTTGTCAATAACCTGTTTACGCTTGCGTCTTGATATATCGGCTTCGATAAGGACACGCTCAGCACTACGAGTAGTAAGACGCTCATCCCAATACTCTATAGGCAAGCCGAGATTTTCCTGCAAACTTCCGCCAAACTCTTGGATCTCCTCGGCTTTGGGACCCAGAGTTCCGTCCATATTGCGCGGCAGTCCTACCACCAGCAACTCACATTCCAACTGCTGACACAGTTCCCTAAGTTTAGCCAGATCCTTGGTAAGACTACTGCGTTGCAATACCGAATGACCTTGAGCTGTCCATCCCATGGGGTCACTGACAGCAATCCCGATGCGCTTTTCTCCCACATCTAAGCCCATTATTCTCATAATATTTCCTTCGTATACTTATTACTACTTCGCTCACCTGCTAGAACGCGAGGTATATCGGAGGACACAAGGGACACAACAGAACCGTCCCCTTGTGTCGTCCCTGTGTCGGTCGTCCCTCCTCAGGATGACACCTTCGTAATCTCAGACTCTATCACTTCTGCAAATAGCTCTTTAACAGGACTTCCAGAACCTCGTCCCGTTCAATTTTACAAATGAGATGACGGGCTTCATTATGACTGGTTATGTAGGCAGGGTCGCCAGATATCATATAACCCACCAGTTGATTGATGGGGTTATAGCCTTTTTCGGCCAAGGCCTGGTAAACCTCCTGCAGAATAGCACGCACCTTCTCTTCGCTTTCGCGATCCAGTTTGAAGCTGACTGTTTTATCTGATCCCTGAGGCATGACTAACACCTCCTTAGAGTGCAAGTTTTCTACGCTGTGAGCCGCTTATCCTTTGTTTATTGCAAGGTTTTTTCTACCATTTGCCGGGCGGATGCTAAAGCCTCCTTCAGCTTAGCCGGGTCTTTGCCACCAGCTTGAGCCATATCGGCTCTTCCTCCTCCGCCACCCCCGGCTACCCGAGCGGCGGCAGCTACTATCTGGCCGGCATTGATTCCTCTTTTCACCAGTTCGGGGCTAACAAAACACACGAACAACACCTTGCCATTAGTGACTGACCCCAGTAAAACTACCGCCGTCCCTAGTTTGTCCCGCAGCATTTCCGCGTTCTGACGAAGACTGTTCGCATCAGCTGCCGTTACCGACTCGATCAGCACTTTAGCCTCGCCAACTGTTTCCGCCTTTTCCAGCAGATCCTGGCTGGCGGCTTTGGTCATCTGGGCTTTCAGGGTTTCCAACTCCCGCTCCCGTTCACGCAACTGGTGATGCAATTGCTCCACCCGATGGCTGACCTCCTGAGGAGTGGTTTTTAACAGCTGGGCTGAGGTTTTCAGTTCCTGCGCCAGGCTGTTAACGTACTGCCAGGCGCTGCGTCCGGTAACTGCCTCTATGCGACGCAGGCCTGCCCCAACACTGCCTTCACTTAGGATCTTAAACAAGCCGATCTGACCAGTACTGGAGATGTGGGTTCCTCCGCATAGCTCCATACTGAAATCCCCTACCTGTACTATCCGCACCTGGTCATCATATTTCTCGCCGAACAAGGCTATGGCTCCCATCTTTCTGGCTTCATCTATTCCTGTAACAGCGGTGGCCACCTGATAATTATTCCAAATAGCTTGATTCACACGCAGCTCTATATCCTCAAGTTCCTCCTCACTTACCGGAGACAAATGAGAAAAGTCAAAACGCAGACGATCGGGTTCCACCAGAGAGCCCTTTTGCTGGGCATGGTCGCCCAAAACCTGGCGCAAAGCTCGATGCAGAAGGTGGGTGGCGGTATGGTTGCGAGCCGTATCCAGGCGCAGACCGTTTTCTACCTTAAGCTGTACAGATTGTCCTTCTTGAAAGGATCCGTCTACCACGCCCAGATGGATGATCCAGTCCGCTGTTTTATGAACTGAGCGCACCTCCATCACCCCATTAGGCCCTTGAATGACACCACTATCGCTGACTTGACCGCCACTTTCGGCATAGAAGGGAGTGGATGCGCTTACCAGCATCACCTCTCCCCCGGTGACCTGGGCGACTCGAGCCTCATTTTGCACCAGAGCCACAATTGTAGACTCCTCCTGCAGACTATCATAACCGGTAAATTCTACGTCTGGTACTGAAGCCAGCAATTCCGCCAAGAGGCGATCCTGGACAAAAGCGGTTTCGCCCTGGTTAGCCTGGCGAGCTCTATTACGTTGTTCCTCCATCATGCGGTTGAATCCAACCGTATCCACAGTAAAATTATTTTCACTGGCTACATCTTCGGTCAAATCCAGCGGGAAACCAAAAGTATCATAGAGCATGAAGGCCGCTTCACCATCGATGATATTTTCACCCCGCTGACGGCTTTGTTGCAGGATCTCTTCAACTTTCTTGAGCCCTTCATTGAGAGTAACGAAAAAGCGTTCTTCTTCCATGCGGATGACCTGGGCTACAAAGTCACGGCGTTCACCTAAATAAGGATAAGCCTCCTGCATCAAACTGCATACTACGTCCACATTCTTATATAGGAAGGGCTGATCGATGCCCAATAGTTTGCCAAATCGCACCGCCCGGCGCAGGATCCGGCGTAAAACATAGCCTCGTCCATCATTACTGGGCAGAACTCCATCTGCTATCAAAAAGGTGCAGGCCCGACTGTGATCGGCAATAACCCGGAATGGGAACCCTTTTTCTCCCGGATCGTATTTTTGCCCGGTCAGGGTCTCGATCTGGGCAATAATGGGCAGGAATAAATCAGTATCAAAGTTGCTAGCCACACCCTGCAGGATGGAAGTCAGCCTTTCCAGGCCCATACCGGTGTCAATGCTAGGACGCGGCAGAGGGGTCATGACCCCGGCTTCATCCCGGTTGTACTGCATAAATACCAAATTCCATATCTCCAGCCAACGGTCGCAGTCACAGTCGCCGATAGCACAGTTATCACCACAGGCATGTTCCTGGCCCCGGTCAAAAATGATTTCGCTGCAGGGGCCGCAGGGTCCAGTATCTCCCATACTCCAGAAATTGTCCTTTTCGCCCAAGCGAATTATGCGGTGGGGCGGGATACCTATTTTATCAGCCCAAATTTCCGCAGCCTGGTCATCGTCCTTATAGACCGTAGCATAGAGTTGCTCCTGAGGCAGTTTGACTACCTGGGTCAAGAAATCCCAGGCCAGGTGAATAGCCTCATCTTTAAAATAATCACCAAAAGAAAAATTACCCAGCATTTCGAAAAAAGTATGATGTCGGGGAGTCCTTCCCACAGTATCTAAATCATTATGTTTTCCGCCCGCTCGCACACATTTCTGTGAAGTAGTAGCCCGTACGTAGTTGCGGCGGTCTATTCCTAGGAACACATCCTTAAACTGATTCATACCGGCATTAGTAAATAGCAGAGTTGGATCATTGACTGGAACCAATGATGAACTGTCTACTATGGTATGGTTATGCTGCTGGAAATATTCCAGGAAGGTTTTACGGATTTGGTTACTGGTCCACACGTTGGTAGCCTCCTCTTTCCCACTAGTGATCTGCGCATTTTATGTTTAAACAGACTACAATAACTTGTCTACTTATTTTCTTTTATCTAAGGGGTTGTGTCAATTGCCAGTGAGATTACTCCACTAATTTCAAATACAACCAGCTGACCAAGACTTTCAACACCGCTGCCAAAGGAACCGCTACCAGCATGCCCCAAATACCCCATAGTTTCCCGCCCGCCAACAGGGAGAACACTATCAGCAGCGGGTGTATGCCCAGTTTGCCACCGATAACTTTGGGAGTGATCAGATTGCCTTCCACCTGCTGAATAACAAATATGGCCAGGGTCATATATAAACCTAGTTGCCAGGATTCAGTCAAGGCTACGGCTACGGCTGGTACTCCACCTAGAAATGCCCCGAAGTAGGGGATCAGGTTGGTGACCCCCGACAGAATCCCCAGCATAAGAGGAAACTTCACTCCCAGCAAAAGGGCGGCCAGGCCTACCATGGCACCGACAAAAGTAGCTACCAGCAGATGGCCTTTGAAGAACTCAATAAGAACTGTATCAAGGGAGGAAAACAACTCTTGCGCTTCCCGGCGTCCCCGCGGAGAAAATAATTTGAGAAAAGAATCTCGTATTTTTTCCCAGTCGGTAAGTATGTAAAAGGCTAGAATCGGTGCAAAGACGATAGCCAACACTTTGCTGAGAAAGCTATACAAGCCCCCCACAAAATTTCGTAAACCCTGGTACACAACTTCATTGACCCGGGAGATATTCTCCTTGACGATTTCCCCTAGTCGTACCGGGATATCCAGGTTTTGCAGGCGATCTGCCATATGCTGAGCCTCGTGAGCGTACTGAGGGATGGCTCGGGCCATTTCCGTCAGTTCCCGGATCAACCCAGGCAGGGCAAAGTAGAAGATCGTGCCCAGTGCTACTATGATCACCACATATAACAGCAAAATTGCCCATACTCTTTTGAGACCTTGCTTTTCTATAAACTGAACTGGTCTAAACAGCAAATAGGCCAGCAGACCAGCCCAGATAAAAGGCATGGTCACCTCGCGAACCCTATATAAAAAGTAAATGGTGGCTGCAACAACCACCAGTACCAAGATCCAACGGCTCCAACGTCGGCTATTCAAATCTGTCACAGCTACCTCTCCAGCATCTCCTCAGCTGATGATCCGATATTGCTGACCATATCCATAGCCCGTCTGGAGCGGGCTTTTATCCGGCGGGTCTGCTGATTGACCTTACCTTCATTATTAAGATAATACCAGGTACCGGCTACACCCAGCACGACTCCCATCAACATAGCTGACCATTCCCTCATAGTTCCACCTCCGTTTACAGTAATCCCGATGAACGTTCTGTAGCTATCAAGGTTCCATCTTCGGCTACTTCATAGAGATTCACCTTGCCGCGATTATAATTAAACTCCATAAAACAGTTCCAACAATAATATTGGTCACTGCCTACTCGGCCCACTTGCAAACCACGACATATGGGACAACGAGTAATCAATTCAATCACTCCCTTGCTGCTCTATCAGACCACTGCTGATGCTTTTCCAGTGTATTTGTTCAACCGGGATTTGACTGCGTCCCTGTAAAATATCGCTCAATACCCCCGTTGAGACCTCAATTTCTCTGACTCTTTGATCATTGGATAAAAAAAAGTCGCTGACTGCCCCAATCTCCCTACCTTCTCCATCATAGATCCGGTCTCCCAATTTCCTTTCATATATCGATAATTCTTCCCCGTGTTGGTAGGATTTAATACTATTCAAGTCACGGATAATAACGGATTCAGCAGTAAGCTCCAGATCTTGGGCATTTATCATGCCAGTTTCCATTTCATCTGTCTCAACGATGACATAAGCCAGGCGCAGATCATCACCTATCACCGCCCGTTCCACCCGTCCCACTATCGAAGCGGTTGGTGAAAAAAACAGAGGAAGATTCTTTATATTCCTTACTCGCACTGAGCCATCTCCTTTGTTGTCAAGTATAGTTTTCTCACCCGACCAAAAAAAATGCACCTTTAGGGAGCATTTCTACGGTTAAAAATAATTGTTCATTGGATCCATTTTGGCAGGAATAGTAATTTAAAACGGGAATATTAGACAATATCTAAAATATTTACATTCGGGGTGTTTTTATGCGCTTATTCACGGTCAGTAAGCTGTTTTTTGTCGGGGTAATAGTATTTTCGCTGCTATGTTTTCCTCAGGCCCTATCTGCCCAAGAGAATGCTCTCCATGTTTATACGGGCACGGGCGCACCTGGGTTAACCAATGGAGCCCTTAACCAGGCAGAGTTTTATTCACCGTATGGATTGGCAGTGAATGATCAGGGCCTTCTCTATTTGGCTGATTCCTATAATAACTCCATTCGAGTAATAGCCAATGGAGTTGTAAAAACAGTGGCGGGGAGTAATGATGGCCAGGATTCCTTGGGCTTCCCCCAGGGAGGCTATAAAGACGGCGCTGCGACAGCAGCCCAGTTCAACCGGCCCAGAGCAGTGGTAGTAGCACCGCATGAAACTATTTATGTGGCCGACACCCAGAACCATGTTATCCGCAAAATTGCCGATGGCCAGGTCACCACGTTGGCGGGCACAGGTAAGGCCGGTTATAAGAACGGTTCTGCTCTGGAAGCGCAGTTCGATTCCCCCAGCGGCTTAGCCCTGGATCAAAGCGGTAATCTTTATGTAGCCGATACCTTGAATAATGCTATCCGCAAAATCGACCCCGCCGGAGTTGTTACCACTTTCGCCGGCTCAAGCTCCGGAAATGCTGGCTACCAGGATGGCAGCATCGATACCGCCTTATTCAACGAACCGGCCGCTCTGGCACTGGATAAGCACGGCGTTCTCTACATCGCCGACACCGGCAACCAATTGATCAGAAAAGCCAGCAACGGGCAAGTACAAACCTTGGCCGGGTCACGGGGCACATTATTGACCGGTACTGACTACTATCAGGGCAGCTTCCAGGACGGTGCAGTCGATAAAGCAGCCTTTAATTTTCCTAAAGGTTTAGCTGTTTTGGATAATGACCATGTGATAGTAGCGGACACTTGGAATAGTCGGGTGCGGGCTATTCTAACCAATGGCGAAGTCATTACTCTGCTGGGCACCGGCAAGTTCGGACGAGCCGATGGCCCGGTAAGTGCTGCGGTATTAGGCAGTCCCGTTGGTCTGGCAGCTTATAACAACAGTCTCTATATTGCTGATGCTGATAATAACCTCCTTTGGAAGTTATACATAGATCCCGATAATCTTCAACCAGCCCGTGCTGGTTTCGATCCTCCCTCCGACCAGATCCAAGTTTGGGTAAATGGCTCGAAAGTTGTATTTAACGCAGATAGTCAGCCTTACATTTCTGAGGGGAGGACTATGCTGCCCCTGCGGGCGGTCTGTGAGAAGATGGGCTGGAGAGTAGACTGGGTACAGGACGGTACCATCACGGTAATAGGTACCACCAGGTCAGTGACCTTTGCCAGTCAGGATGAGAATTTGTATAACAAAAATGGTACTACTATCGTGGGCTTGCGTTACCTGGCCGAAAGCATGGGCTGGATTGTGGACTGGGTACCCGATTACCGGGCAGTCACGGTACAGGAATAGGAGTGTGAAGTGATGAAGCGGCTAAGTTACTTATTGATAGTTCTTTTTATAGTGGCGTTAGCGATCCCCTCCCTTCCTTATCTAGGGAATACCGCCTTAGCCCAGGACACCCTCCGGGTGGCCAAGATCCTGGATACCCAGGGAGATGTCAAAGTCTACAGAGCCGGAGGAGAAAAATCTTTTGCGGCCTACAAGGGAATGGGCTTGACCCAGGGCGACACCATCATTACCGGTGCCAACGGTAAAGTCACCCTGGAAGTAGATAAAGACAAGGAAATGAAGATTGGCCCGAATACTCAGCTGATGATCAGTGAATTAGTACAGTCTCTGCGCAATAATGCCGACAAATCATCCTTTAATCTCAAAGCCGGACAGGTCTATACCCGGGTCAAGAACCAACTGGCCCCGGGAGCTAAATATGAGATCCGCACCCCTACTGCTGTAATGGGTGTCAGGGGAACCCAATTCTTCGTCTCCCTGTCCAACGGTGTGGCTGAGGTAGTAACCCTGGAAGGCCAGGTAGTAGTTACTGTTTCCCAGCCGGTGACAGGCCCGGACGGCACCGTTACCATGCAACCAATACAGATCCAGGTGGAGCCCAATCAGATCTTTGTGCAATCTCCCGATGCAGCCGATCCGACTCAGTATAACCTGGCAACCCTGACCAGTAACGAGAACTTGAGCCTCTTTGTACTGGAAACCTTACAGGAGATCAACGAACAGCAACCCGATCTGATCGATCCCCAGCTCTTGGA